>Garnier_p1__coassemble_747_pt1 | contig 22999 bp, 17 predicted proteins | sample Garnier_p1__metabat2_high_PE_021 | metagenome-assembled genome bin Garnier_p1 | reverse complement strand
TCCTCGTATTATAAAGTAGTAGTGTTTATAGTCCCTCTCCAAGGACTGTATGCTATACTGTTGGAGATGCTGTGGATTGTTTAAAAACTCCTACCACTTGATGGTTTCAGAAAGGCTGCAACCACAGTCTCTTTGTATAGTTGTTAATCAGTTAGATACCGCATGACGGTTTATTTAGAACGAGGTTACAATCGCAAGGAGTACCTGTGGATCTAAACAGTATCAAATTTATTCAAAGGAGATTTCTTATGATTTGCGTTGGAATTGATGTTGCTAAAGACAAGCACGACTGCTTTATTACTAACTCAGATGGCGAAGTATTATTTAACCCCTTTTCCATCTCTAACAATCGTGATGGTTTTGAAACCTTATTTCAAAGAATTCTATCTGTATCAGATGATTTAACCAAAGTAAAAGTAGGACTGGAAGCCACCGGACACTACAGTTACAATCTTCTGGGATTCCTTCTTGATAAAGGTCTGACCACCTTTGTTATCAATCCGCTTCACACAAATCTTTACAGAAAAAGTCTCAGCCTTAGAAAGACGAAAACGGATAAAGTTGATTCCCGTACTATTGCCACTATGATGATGTCTGACATGAACTTAAAGTCCTACTCAGATACATCTTACCACAATGAGGAACTAAAGTCACTCACTCGTTATCGTTTCGATAAAGTCAAAGAACGGGCAAAGCTGAAAAGTTCTGTTTCAAGACTTGTCTGTATTCTTTTCCCGGAACTGGAAACACTCGTTCCTACGCTTCATATGGCATCCGTCTATGCTTTGCTTTGTGAATTTCCAAGTGCAGATGCTGTTGCAAATGCACATCTCACAAGGCTTTCCAACCTACTCTTTGAGAGTTCGAAAGGCAGATATGGAAAAGATACTGCGATTATGTTTCGTGACGCTGCAAGAAGTTCTATCGGTTCTCATATGCCTGCCAAGTCTTTGGAGCTAAAGCACACCATAAAACTTATTCGGGAATTAACGATTGAGATTGATGAGATTGAAGCAGCCATCAAACGAATCATGGATGAAGAAATCCAATCGCCAATCCTTACCATTCCCGGCATCAGTTACCGGATGGGCGCAATGATCCTTGCTGAGATTGGGGATTTCTCTCGTTTTGATTCCGCAGATAAGATACTTGCATATGCAGGAATGTCTCCTTCGACTTATCAATCTGGACAGTTAGATAACTGTTATTCCCATATGGAGAAACGAGGTTCCAGATACCTCCGGTACGCCCTTTACAATGCCACAAAATATGTCTGTCACTGGGATAAATCTTTTGGTGCATATCTTGAAAAGAAACGCTCGGAAGGCAAGCATTATAATGTTGCCATATCCCATGCCACTAAGAAGCTTGTGCGATTGATTTTTGCAATGGAGAAATCAGGAAAAGCATATCTGCCAACAGCTTAATTTTTTTCTGTAAATATCTCCTTTTAGAGCACCTATAAAGATGCTCTTGTTGCCATGCAGTTTTCAAGGTTCAAATATATCTGAAATGCATTTTTGCAATTCATTCAAAAAACTTTCATTTTAGACTTGACTTTTAATAGTTAGTCTTTTTGCTCATCATCATTCCCAGCTGCTTTCCTGATCATATCCACATCATACAAAAAGTCCGACTGGTAAAACTCCGTATTATGTTCCATTATCTTTTGAAGAGTCTCTGTCACATTTACATTTTCAAATTTCGCAAGGCTTCTCATTTTCCCACCTCTTTCTCTAATACTTCCCGATAAAAGCTGCAATATTCCCCTCATCCGCTCTGATGCTGTACGGATCCATACCCACACAGACCGCTAAATACTTCTGATTCATACGCAACACTCCTCTCTTTCCGTTTCTTCTGTTTGCCCCTCCTCTTTTGTATATCCCGCATCTTCTCCATATGCCTGATATAAGATAAATCCCTGGTCTCTGATATTCGTCAGCCATTGATCGAAAAATTCCATCAGTTCCTCTATCTGCTCTTCGGTTCTGTCTTCGGTCTCATAATAGATACCCATGTTATCCTGCGTATAGGACAGAACATAAACACATTGGGCTGTATCATCCATCATGAACGTAATCTCCGGATCACGCATCCTGTCACCATTCTGCGTATAATAGTGGGCAATACTGTACTCATTCTCTCCGACAGTTTCAAGCACAAGATCATCAAAACACTCCTGCTTAAATTTCATGCAGGTATAGGTGTCCCCAAATAACTCCGGTGCCAGCTTATGAAGTTTCCGGTATATACTGTTCCCATGACTTTTTCCCGCTTTTTTTGTTTTTTCCTCATCTGTGCCCGCAAATTCGAGTTCCAGATTAAGGGATACCTGTTCTTTCAAAAGCTCCGCAAGCCTTTCTTCCGCAGAAAAGGGAGACTCTGCCTGCACTTTCGCTGCTTCAAACTGTTCTTTCAGTTCTCCCAGTTTTCTCTCCTCATCTTTCAGATATTGTGGTATTTTCTCTGCAAGGTTCTCTAATCTGGTGATATTTCCCAATGCAGATTCTCCGGTATCCACCTGATAGCTGCCCTCCCCTTTCAAACAGAGAAATATAGTATGAAATGCTCCTCTTTTCAACATTACCTGTAAACCGGAATAAATTCCCACTGATACAACATCGCCTGCCTCATGCCCCAGATTTGCCATCTGCATCTTCAGATATTCTCCTGCCTTTGTCCGTTCATCAAATAATCTGTGATTTAATGTAACAGAAAACTCCTGCGGCTTTTCCTTCTGATACAACTCTGCATCCGCCTTCCTATGTTCTATTCTTTCTGTACACAGCTTAATCTCCCGCGGATAATAGAGTGTAATCTTGTTCTGCAAGTCCGTATGCTCGTTTTTCCAGGCTGATTTTAGCGTCTGCAGGCGGTAGACCTCATTATCCACTTCCATCTTCCGTTTGATTTTCGGATCTGATACAGCAAGTGCCTTGAACTCGGCATACTGAAGAACTACCTCATCTACATCCTCACAGCTTCTTAACGCGCTTCGGCGGGTCATAATCTGACTGATATACCGCTGCTTTTGCTCCAGTATCTGCCAGAGGTAAGCATCAAAGGTCTGCTCTGTAATGTAATTGAAAATGGATACTTCATCATTTTCATTTCCCTGCCGCAGGATACGCCCGTTGCGCTGTGTCAGATCAGCCGGCCGCCACGGAGCATCCAGATTGTGCAGTGCTATCAGTTTATCCTGTACATTCAGACCTGTACCCATCTTCTCTGTGCTTCCCAACAGTACCCGCACCACTCCACTCCGCACCTTTTCCAGCAGTTCTGCCCGCTTTGTTTCCGTATTGGCGTCATGTATAAAAGCTATCTCTTTTTCCTCCACTCCGAGCTGTACCATCTCCTGCCTGAGTGCCTGATAGAAGTTAAATCTGCCATCTGCCTTCGGTGTTCCCTTATCACAGAAAATAAGCTGCGTGGAATGCTGCTCCTCAGTATTATGGTAAATTTCTGCCACACTTCTGGCGCAGACATTGAGTTTGGTGTCCGGGTCATTTTCCAGCGTTTCATCCAGAACACGGGGATCCACCGAAAGCAGTCTTGCCTCATTTGTCAGCTTTAGAAAATTATCCTCACTGCTGTCTACCTCCTTATTACGGATTGCCTCTGCCCTTTCCACCAGTTCCTTCATGATAGCTTTCTGATCCGGTGTAATGGAAGTCTTTACCACCTGCATTTTTCCCGTTTTCAATTTTGGAACCGGTAAATCCAGCATATCCGCTGTCTTGATATCCGCTACCAAAAACAGCATAGACATCAATTCCGGCAGATTATGGAACTTGGCAAATCTGGCTTTCATCTGGTAGCCTGAGCCTTCGGGTTTAATTTCCAACGATGATTCCACTTTACCAAAGGTACTTGCCCATGAATCAAACATAAGAAGTCCTCTGCGTTTTAATTCAGATGGCTGCAGAGTCTTTTGCATAACATAAAGTTCCGACATGGAATTAGCCACGGGCGTGCCGGTCAGATACACTACACCGTGTTCATTCGTAATGTCATTGATATACTGGCACTTCATATGCATATCCATGGCTCTCTGGCTGCTTTGTCCTCCCACGCCTGCTACTCTCTGCATTTTGGTATAGCTATAATTATTCTTATAGGCATGGGCTTCATCCACAAACAGATTATCTACACCCAGTTCCTCAAAAGAAATCGTATCGTCCTTTTTCGCCGCATTGTAAAGCCTGTCAAACCGATTCTGCAGATTCTGTCTGAATATCTCCATCTGCTTTAAAGACCACGTTTTCCCTGAAAGCATTTTCATTTCATCAATTTTCTTTGTAATCTCATCAATTTCTTTCTGCATGGCGGTTAACTGCCGCTCTCTTGAAAGCGAAATCAGCTCAAAAGAGCTGTGTCCCATAATGATACAGTCATAATCTCCAGTAGCAATCCGGCTTACGAACCTTCTGCGGTGCTTTTTTTCAAAATCCTTGTTCGTTGCCACTAAAATATTGGCATTAGGGTAAAGCCGCATAAACTCAGTAGCCCACTGTTCTAAGGTGTGGTTTGGTACTGCAATCAGCGGCTTATTACATACTCCCAGCCGTTTTCTCTCGTAAGCAATGGCGCAAGCCGTCATGGTCTTACCGGCTCCTACCTCATGTGCCACTAGAAGATTTCCGTCACTGTATATACCCATGGCTACTGTATCACGCTGGTGTTTTCGCAGCGTAATGGCATCATTCATATCTGGCAGCATCAGGTCATCCCCGTTGTAAGTTCTGGGACGGATGTTGTTGAAGCGGTCATTGTAAAGCTGGGTTAATGCAGCTCCTCGCTCCGGTTCTGCAAACAGCCATGATTCAAACTCCATTTTGATCTGTGCCTGCTTCTCTCTGGCAAGCAGGGTTTCCCGCTTGTTCAGCACATACCTTACCTTTTCTTCCCCAGTCTCCGGATCCTCATACTCCTGCCTGTCACGAACTTCCACTGTTTTCAGGTTCAATGTATATTCCATGATTTCATAAGCATTCAGCCGTTCTGTTCCATAAGCGCTGTTTACTGCAATGGAATCTTTCTCCGTTCCTTTGTTTGTAATGAAATAGGTTCCGGTATATTCCGCAAACTCAATATGGATCAGGTTCTCCCTGTTGTATTTATTCGTGGCAAACTTCTCATACATAAAGTCCTGATAATATTTCACCGGTATCCATGTGGAACCAAGTACGAAACTGATGTCCTCCGGCTTTAACGGTTCCGGCTGCACCTGTTCTAATGCCTCCACGTTCCTGTCAAACCATTCCGGGTATTCCTCTGCCGCAAGAACAGCCTGTGCCAGTTTATCCTTAACACAGCCGCTTAAGTATTCCTCTGCAAGCACCCAGCCAGACGTAGCATCACCCCTCTGCCACTTTGCCGGATCCTGATACACCCTCTCCCCCAATTCCTCCAAAATATCCTCCTTGCTGCATATCTGCCCATCTTTACGGTACAAATACTGCATATAATCAAGGTCAAACTTTCCCTTGACATTCATGGTAATGTGCAGGGCTTCCTCCACATTGTCTGCTGTTTTTGGCATAGTTTTTGACCGGATCGTGGCTTTCTGGAATACTGCCGTCTTTTTGTACTCGCCTTTTACCTTTTTCCCATGCTCGTCCTTGACTTCCTCCTCAATGGAACGAAGCAGAGGTGCGTCTGCATCTTTGGAAAATGCCACGACATTCCCCTGCGAATTGAGATACCCATATTTCTTCGTATAACCGTCATACTCCCGGTTGAGGCGGTCTAACAATTCTTTCAGTCCCTTTTCATACTCCATGACGGACAATTCCCACCCAAGTTCAGGATCGCCGTGAAGCTGGAAGTCCATCAGTTCCCGCAGGGCATCACGGATGCGGAGCATCCCGTCCACCCTCTCTGCCCTTTTCCCGGTCAGTTCCTGACGGTACATACGGGAATCTTCCCTGTAATAGAAAATGTCGCCCACCTTAGTATAACTGTAATTCTTCACATCCGGTGTTGCAGGAAGCCACTCTTTGATAACCGTGTCTTTGTCCTCCGATAGTTCGCTTGCCGGTTCCTCATACTGTCCATGAAGCCTGCCGACTGCCTCTCCTAATAATTCTTTCAATTCCTTATCAGTATAGGGCTTACAGGTCACAAAATCATGGCTTCCATACATACCTGTTTCCTGCGCCATAGTCCCCAGCACCATCTCCGGGTGGTCAATGAAATAACTGTTGTAGGGAATTCCGTTCTCGTCTTTTTCCACGAAAAGCCACGGTGTATTCCTTTCATCCGGTACAATTTCCTGCTCCCGCTTTTTCAGAAACAATATGTCCGTGGTCACTTCTGTTCCTGCCACTTGTTTGAAAGCATTTTCCGGCAGGCGGATGGCGCCGATCAGTTCCGCCCTCTGTGCAATATACTTCCGCACAGACGGATTTTCCTTATCCATGGTAAATTTTGTAGTGATGACTGCAAGAATTCCTCCGCTTCTTACCTTATCCAGGCTTTTTGCCAGAAAATAGTCATGGATCTTGAAATTATAGCGGTCATACCGTCTGTCACTCACTTTGATATTGTGAAATGGTACATTTCCCACCACCACATCAAAGAAACTGTCAGAAAACTCTGTGTCCTCATACCCTTTGATAAAAATGTCAGCCTGCGGATACAATTTCCTCGCAATGCCTCCAGCAATGGGTTCGAGTTCCACTCCATAGAGTTTTGACTGATTCATACTTTCCGGCAGGGCTGAGAAAAAATTGCCTGTTCCCAGTGCTGGATCCAGAATATTTCCTGAGCGGAAACCAAACTGGTAAAGTGCCTGATAGATAAAGTCTATGACCTTCTGATCCGTATAATAAGAAGTCAGGGTAGAAGCCGATGCCGCATGCATTTCCTCCTCTGTCAGCAGTACCGAAATTTCGTCATACTCCTTTTCCCATCCCTCTTTTCCGGGTGTGAGGGCATTGGCAAGCCCTCCCCAGCCAACAAAACGGGCTAAAATAATCTGTTCCTCTGTGGTTGCCATACGATTTTCCTGCTGTAACTGTTTCAGAAGCCTGATTGCCTCCACGTTTTTGCGGAACTTTGCTTTGGGACCTCCCTCGTACAGGCGATGCTCCGGCTGATAGTGATAATTCAGTGTACCGTCCCGAAAACGCTGTTCTATTTCCTTTGCCACATCCATGACATACTTCTCATTTGCCTGCCCGATGCGGCTCATGTTCTCTATCCGCTTCTTTGTTTCTTCCGCAAAGTCCCCATCCTCTACGGACTGCACAACCGTCTGAGCCACTTCTCCCTCTGTGTAATTGGATTGCAGAAGCTCTGCATTTTCAATCAGGACTACCGGCAGTCTTTCTATGACCTTATAGCCATGAAGCCCTTGTAGCTGCTCTATATCTCCCAGTTCAACCGTATGGTCATCGTCCAGATACTTAAGCACTTCAAAGATCCGGTTGTCATACGCAATCCGGCTTCCCACCGGGAACGGCATATATCCGGTCTTTATTTCCTCCGTTTCTGCTTCCTCTTGCAGTATCTGGTCGCCCCCTTTCCCATCATCCTCGTAAGAACCGGGATAAAGTTCAAACAGGCTGAACTGCCCTTCTTCATCTCCTTTTCTGGAGCCGGACTGCATATCCTCTATCTCATCAGGAATATTAAAATCGCCAATGGCATGCTCTTCCTCTGGGGGCGGCTGAAAAGCTACATACTCGCCATGTTCCATAAGCGTTTCAATCACATACGCAATCACATCCCATGACAGCCGCACAAACCCGTCCTCACCGAAAAAGAAGTCTGCCTCTTCCTTTCCCGGCATGATGCCATGCGTCCGGTCTCTGCTCTCCTGAAATCCGTAATCCAAGTAAATATCCCGGACAGCATCCCGTTTTTGTTCCATAGGTGTATCCGTATGAAATATCTGATTGATATGGTCATACAGTTCCATGGGATAAACGCCGGTATCTGTCAAAAGCCTCTGCACTGTGGACCAGTCCTTATGTTCCCTGATATCCTCTTTTGTCGCTGACTGTGGAATACGGAGAGAGGAACCCTCTGCGATATGTTCCGCTTCGGATTCCTCTGATGCTTTTTCTGTATTCTTTTTCCCAGGCTCCGGCTCTGCTGACAGGTTTGCTTCCGGTGTTACCTCTTTTTTCTGTAATGTACCGGTTTCCGCTATCGGAGCTGATACACTACCTCGTGCAGAATGATCTCCTCTGCCTGTCTGGTTATCATCTCCATATGTCCGGCTCTCTCCAGCGTATCCTCGGTCTCCGGCATCGGCTGTGCCTCCAGAAGCTGCTGTATCAGCTTTTCTTTCTTCGCTTCTGCCTCCTCGTCCACCCTGGCTATCATCCCGTTTATCTGCCCCAGCGCGATCAGCTCCGACAGTCTCTGCGGGTACTTCGACTTCATGTAGTCTTTCCACCTTCTCCCGAACATCCCTGTCGGTCTTATATCGTACTCCTTGTTCACGGATATCTGAAGGTTCGGATACAGCATCCCGTCCTCCCCTTTCGTGTATTCCAGTTTCGCTAACGGCTTCCGGCTCATATCTCTGGCTCCTTTCTTCCTTGATTTCCTCAATCTGTTTATGTATCTCTGACAATACCGGTCTTGCTATGGCACAGGAATAATACCCAAGTCCCATAAACAGTTCCAAACTCCCAAAATGGCTGATATTCTCAAAGGCTCCCGTCTCCTCGAAAATCTCTGTCCTGATTCCGCATTTCCTGAAAACAATATAAGCTGCACTGTCTGATACAAGTTTTGCAAACTCCGCCTGCACTGCCCCGGCAGGAAGTCCATACAGCACACTGTTTTCATCTCTTACCTCCACACGGGAAAGATATTTTTCAAGAAATACATCTGCCTGAATACTGACGAGCTGGCAGATGCAGTTTTCTATACTCTTTTCGTCTGTCTTAAACTGTTTATGAAACCGTCTCAGAATTTCCGGCTGATACTGCCTCTCCAAAGACCAGACGGCACTCATGGCTCTCCGAAAACCCTCATAGTCACCACGGGTATCTGCAAGATCAAAATAGTAAGCAAGCGTAGCTTTCGGATTGTTCATATCCACAACGCCGATGCCTTTGGAACCAGCTTTTAAGTATCTCCCGGTCTGCTTCTCCCACCCCATCTTCGTTGCGAGAAGTCCTGCCTCCGGTCTCTGCACATAAATCAGCACATTCTTGTCAAAGGACATCCTGTAGTATTTTGACACACTGGACAAAAGCCCCATCCACTCTGTCCTGTTCTGTGTCAATGCCTGTACTGACTGGCGGTACAGGTCTACAAGGTAAGTTTCTCTACCCAACCTTTTTCTCCAAATTTTCGCTGTTTTTAGCGAAATAAAACTCCAGTGCTTTTACAATCGTATCCTCAATTTCCTTTCTGCTCTGCTCGCTGCCAAAAAATCTGTTAATAACAGTCTCCTTGATTTTGATGGGTTTAGATGCAGTACTTTTGGGGGACTTTGTCTTTTCTCCCGTAACAATCTGCCGTAACAATTCCTCTGTCAATTTGCCTTTCCTGGCATAGTCATGTATCAGTGTTGATTTTTTGGTATCTATGCGGCAGTTATCATTCACAATCAGTTCTGCAATCACTGGCTGCATTTCATTCTTGACAAATGAAATATCATAGGCTGCCTCAAAACCAAGCGTCTTTGCATCTAGACAGTCAAGCAACGGTGTGGTAAGCGTCGCTATCCTCAGATACCGGGCGATACGGTCTTTGCTTAATCCGTATTCTTCGCTGACGGCCGTTCCTGCATCTGACTTCTTTGGGTTTTCCAACAAAGTCCCGTTTTTCACGGTTTCATGCGGGTTTACGAGCTCTTCAATTTCCTTTACCAGGTCATTTCTGCGCCCCTGGCTTTTGATTGCATCATAGTGCTGTTTCAGGCAGCATGCCTTTTCCGAATGGCTCAGATCATCAAAGGAACGCTGACGCAGATTTGTCTCTGTAGCAATCAAAACGGCATCGTCATAGGTCAGATTTTCCCTGATAATGACCGGAGCTTTGGTAAGTCCGGCGATACTTCCTGCGTTCTGTCTGTTATGTCCGCTTAAAATCGTGTTCTTTCCGTCATGTACCCATACGATAAGCGGTTCTAAGATACCAAACTCACGGATGCTGTCTACCATGTCCTGAAGCCGTTGTCCAGTATAAAGCTTGAACTTATGATTTGGAAGCGGCTCCATCACGGCAAAGTCCATTTCCGTGATTCCTGTTCCGCCATTGTCCGCCTCCGGCTGGCTTAAGTCTTCCTTGGTCTTAAAATCAAAGAGGTCGTCCATACCGTCCAGAGAAGAATTAAGCAATGTGCTTCTTGCCGGTATTTTGGGTGTTCTGGTCGCCATTTCCCATCAACTCCTTTACAAATTTTTTATAGGCTTTCGCCGCCGGATTATCCGGTTCATACTCACAGATCGTCATCCCATACTCTACAGCCTCCGGCACTTTAATAGACCGGGGGATACTGTTTGTAAAAATACGTACTTTTTCCCCAAGTGCCTGCTGTAACTGAACTTTCACACGTTTTGATACCCTTGTACGCTCATTATCCATGGTAATAAGGATACCTTCAATTTCCAGTCCTGCATTAGCATGGCTCCTGATTCTGTGGAAAGCCCTTAAAAACTCTGCCATTCCTTCTACTGCCAGCGTTTCCGACTGTACCGGTATGATCAGACTGTCACAGCATATCATCACATTTATCATGGCTGTCCCCATCTTAGGCATACCGTCAATGAGGATGTAGTCATACTGCTCCTTAATAGTGTCCACAAACTCTTTGAGCTTGTATTCGGCAAAATCCGTATCACACATCAGCTTGTCAAAGTTGTCCAGCTTGTTATTCGCTGGGATTAAATCCACTCCTGTCTCTGTCTTTATCATGTAGGACTCCTTATCCGGCAGTTCCTCATTCATCACGATATTTCTCAAAATGTCATAGATTGTCACAGAAAGCTGCTCCGGTGCGGTCACTCCGCAAAGTTTTGTTGTGTGCCTCTGCCCGTCAAAGTCAATCAATGCGACCTTACAGCCCTCCTTAGACAGCAGATATGCCAGAGTTGTGGCGGTCGTGGTCTTACCCACACCGCCCTTTCTGTTTACAATTCCTAAAACCTTGCCCATTCTATTGCTTCCTTCCTCTACTTGTTGAATTTGTTATTTTGGTTACATTTGATCTGGATAAAAATAGGGTTAAGCACTTGCCTCCTTCCATGATTAAATAATATAGGTTGCAATTTGGGAAAATAGATTTTACACTAAAATTGATATTTGCATAGATTAGAAAAAAATGAATTTCACTTGAAAAAAATAGACTTATTACTCCTTATGGTATTTTAGTGTCAAGTTATCCGATTTCCCTTTTTCAGAATGAAAACCAAGTTGTTTTCATCCCGATTTTCCGTTTTCACAGCAATTTCTCTTTTGGACGAAATCAGCGGAACCCCTTAATTTTACTGGCTTCTCACTAACTTGACACTATAATAACATTATACCCCCACTCCCGATTCGGATAGCTTCTGTCATTCGACTTCCCTGTTCCCCGTATCAGCATATTCTTAATGCCGGCATTGGAGAGGCGCGGACTGTTCAGCTCCACCAGCGCCCACTGCATGATCTGCGCCACCGCCCCAGTTGTCACTGCCGCCGCCGCGCTCGTTCCCGTAAAGCGGATGTAATCCCCACGCAGGCCCGGACCGTAGATATTCACCGCAGGCGCTGCAAAATCAGGCTTGATCTCCCCCGAAATCGTATAGCCCCTCCCGGAATCTGCAAACATACTCTGATTTACCGCATTATAGCCGCCCACCGTGATAACCTGCCTGGCATTGGAGGGCGAGGTCAGTGTGATCTCTGGGTTGGAGCGAAGAAAATATACCTTTCCATCCGTAAGCTGTGCCATGGGAAGCCACATATTATAAGAACCGTTAATAATATTCTCAGGATAAACACGGATGACCCACAGTCCGCGTTTGGGAGCGATAAAACGCATATAAATAAGCTGATTTGCTTCTTCCCGCGTCTCAATCCGATAGTCGATCATGACAACTGTTTTCTCAAAGACAAACCGGAAAGTCTCCGATGCATTTTCACGCACAGGCACTCTGCGAATCTGCTCTCCGGTCGGTGAAATGACAGAGACGGAGTAGAGTTCTGGTGAATTTGCCCACATTTCAAGGAAAAATCCACTCATATCATTCTCCACCGTCACCTCGACATCCTCGTATGACATATCCTCCGCAATACGCCCTTGGAAATGATGACGCGAATTTGCCTCATTTCCTCCCGCCACCACGATCGAACGCCGGCGTCTTGTGCAGATAAAATTCAAATAACCGGAAAGCGGTCCGTTCTTTCCGTGGCTGCCAATACTGTTTCCAAGCGCAATGCAGATGACAAGCGGCATATTTAAGACGTTTGCAAGATAATCCAGATAAGCAACCCCCATCATAATATCATTTTCCTGATAAGCAGGCACACCTTCCGGCACAAAGAAAAATTCCCTTAAATACTGCTTTGCCTCCTTTAATTTTACCACGGCAATCTGCGCCTGTGGGGCAGCCCCAATAAAATCAGCTTCCGCATCTTCGTTTCCGCAGGCAACACCCGCCAAAAAAGTACCGTGCCCATTCTCATCACGCGACGGCACAATATCATAAGGATTTTCCGAAGCCAGCGCGCGGTCGATCACCTCTTTCGTGTACTCCGACCCGTATAAAATCCCCTCCGGCGTCTCTCCGTCCGTAATCGACTGATCCCAGATACGCACAATCCTTGAACTCCCGTCAGCATACCGAAATAATTTGTTCGTATAGTCAATGCCCGTATCAATGAATCCAATCAAAACCCCATTGCCCTTTAAGGAAAGCACCGGTTGGTTCTGCATCCTAAGAATTCCCGATGCCTCAAGCGCCGTCGTGTCTAAAAGACCATAGCATTTTGGAATTGTCGTATAGCTGTAATCCGCAATCGAAAGAGACGGAAGACCCTCCCGCGGAAAATAAAATATATCATAGTCCTCCGAAATCCGCTGCGTACAACCGCTCACAGTAATTTGCTCCGGTCCGACACCGTACGGGACAATAAAATCATAATAATCATTCGAATGTATCTGCTGTCTGCAATTTGACATAAAAACTCCGGTCATCTATTCATAATTAATAGATGCCGGAGCAATCTGATTTATGCTATTATTTTATATGGTACTCCCCGCAATCTGAGGTGTACCGCCGTCTGCAATACGGGCGCATCCGCGCATCTCAATCCGCGGACTTCCCTTTTTCTCCACATAATCCTTCGTGATCGTAACTGTTCCGATATTATCATCCTTTGGGATCTCATACATAATATCGAGCATAAACTCCTCGATCACTGCGCGAAGCGCACGCGCGCCCACCTTCTTCTCCTTCGCCTTTCTTGCAATTGCACACAACGCATCCTCATCAAACTGCAAACGAACCTCATCCATTGCGAGCAGCTTCTCATACTGCTTTAAAATTGCATTTTTCGGCTCTCTTAAAATTCTTACCAGCGCATCCTCTGTCAGTGCATCCAGCGTGAACATCACCGGAAGCCTTCCTAAAAACTCCGGTATCATGCCGAATTTTCGTACATCCTCCACTGTCACCTCTGACAGCAGATTTTCCTTTTGATCGTATTCATCCTTAAGCTTTGCGCCAAAACCAATGGAAGCCGTCTTATTTAAACGCTCCTTGATAATCTCCTCCAGCTCGGGAAACGCTCCGCCGCAGATAAATAAAATATTCTTTGTATTCACCATCGTCATCGGCACCATCGCATTCTTGCTGCTCGCGCCGACAGGAACCTCGACCTCTGCACCCTCTAAAAGCTTTAGCATCCCCTGCTGCACCGACTCGCCGCTGACATCGCGCTGGTTCGTATTGCGCTTCTTTGCGATCTTGTCAATCTCATCAATAAAAATAATGCCATGCTCCGCGCGCTCCACATCGTTGTCCGCAGCCGCTAAAAGCTTGCTCACCACGCTCTCAATATCATCGCCTATGTATCCCGCCTCTGTCAGAGAGGTCGCATCCGTGATCGCAAGCGGCACATCCAAAAGCCTTGCAAGCGTCTTAACCAGATACGTCTTGCCGCAGCCGGTCGGACCGATCATCAGCATATTCGATTTCTCGATCTCAATACCGTCCTTCTCATCCGCGGCAATCCTCTTATAATGATTGTAAACAGCGACAGACATCACCTTCTTCGCCTGCTCCTGCCCTACCACATATTCGTCCAATGAAGCCTTGATCCGGTGCGGCGCCGGAATCTTAGCAATATCAATGACAGGCGTTTCATTTTCTTTCTTTTTTTTCTTCTTCAGCTTCTGATGATTCGGAAGCGTGCCCTGCAGATTCTGAAGATCCGACAGATTGATCATGCTGATATTCGGCATCTTTCCCAAATTCAGATTCATCATATCATCCATCGAAAAACCCGACTGGTTCATGCTGTCGAAGGTACGCTGCATACAATCCTGACAGATGCAGATGTCATTCGGGATCTTGATCATCCGTCCCGCCACATGCTCCGGGCGGTGACAAATATAGCAGATGTCCTCATACTCCGTCTCCTGATCAGTTGGTTTTTCCCTGTCAGAAGTCTCCGTCATCCCCCGCTCCTCACGCACCGCATCCGTCTCACCCTCTTTAGAAAGCTCTTTGTTTTCTAAAGCTCCCTCGTCTATTACCTCTCTATAATCATTATCATTCATCGGATACTCCTTATGGCTGTTCTTATTGATTCTTCTAAGTCAAGGCTATTATAATAGAAATACCTGTTCATCTCAAGGAATTTTCTGATTTTTCATATTTATTTAAGAAAAACAGCCACAGAGGCTTTCTCACCTCCCGCGGCTGTTTTCCCTTCTCTTTATTCTATTATCGATTGCCGCCCGTGGTGTTAGTCCCATTTCCGGCATTATTATTTGTCAGATCGTCCACGCCCTGCTCAACGCCATTGATCACATCTTTTCCGGCTTCACCGACGCCGTCAACAACATCCTCCACCGGATTCGTGTTATTGTCCACTGTTCCGTTATTGGTCGTTGTGCCGTTATTGGTCGTTGTACCGTTGTTGGTCGTCGTTCCGTTATTGTCTACCGCTCCGTTCTCAGTGGTTGTTCCGTTATTCTGATTCAGATTATCCGGATTTGCTGGCACATTGTCAGTCGTATTTCCCGGTTTATTGTTGTTCACCGTACTCTCCGTATTTGTGCCGTTTGTGTTGTTTACCTTGTCCTTATCCTTGTTTGTTCCACATGCAGTTACCGCGCTTAAGCATAAAGTAAGTACCAGTCCTGCAGCAAGTGCTCTCCACTTTCTCATAGTCATGTTCTCCTTTTCCTTTTGGAATTACTATTCTTTTCAAGGATAGTATGACCATGTTTTTTCTGCTTATTCTTTCTGTTCTAAAAAATTTTCCAAATTTTTAAAGCTCAGACACCGGCACATACCCAAGCGCTTTGGAAAGCTCCCCCTGCACTCTGCATACATCTACCGCAAGCTCCTCTATCCGCGCTTTCGTCATCCTGCTTACCGGTCCTGAGATACTGAATGCATACAGCACCTCCTTCTGACAGCCGCGCAGACTGGCGGCAATACAACGCACGCCCTCCTCGTTCTCCTCATCATCGAGCGCATAACCGTTTTTCCTTACTTCCTCTAACGTCTCCCGCAGCTTTTCATAATCGGTGATCGTGTGATCCGTCCGCTTCTCGATCACACTCTCATTCCAGATTTTTTGAACCTCACTCTCGGGTAGCACCGCCATCATCGCCTTCCCGACGCCCGAACAATACATCGGGTGCACCATGCCGACATGCGAAACCATCCGTATCGTACCGATCTTTGCCTCGATCTTATAAATATAGAGGATATTATTCCCCTCCCGGCGCACCAGGTGCACAGTCTCCTTGCTCAGATCGGAAAGCTGCTCCAGGTACGGCTTGGCAATCTGCAGAATATCCATACGGTCCAAGATACGGCTCGCCATATTCACAAGCTTATAGGAAAGCATATATTTCTGCGAGGACTCATCCTGCCTCGCATATCCCATATAAACCAAAGACATTAACAGCCTGTGTACTGTACTCTTATGAAGCCCAAGCGCCGTACTAAGCTCCATCAGTCCCATCTCGCCCTGATCGGCAAGCATTTCCATCACCTGAAAAATACGCGCCGCAGACTGCACGGGATTTTTCATTTCTTTTTCTTCTGCCATCTGTTTTCTCCATCTCTCGTTCCTAAATTCCATGATCCAGCCTTATGTTTCATATTACGGAACTTTATGGTATCATAGCATAGATTTCAGAAAAAAGTCAACTCTGCGATTGCTGCCGAAGCCTTTTTAACGCTCCATAAACCGGACGAAACAAAACCAGACAGAGCACTGCATTGGAGATCCCGTGCGTGATGTCATGCGGGATTCCCGCCACCCACCACACCAGCGCGGCATGCCAGCCGTCGATCACCAGATAGGGCAACGCGCACAGCGCCCCGAAAAAAAGCCCGTAGGCTCCGGTAAGCACTGCCCAAAACCAGCTCTCCTCCCGCTTTTGGAACAAATGCGCCAACAGGGCGAGAAGCGGCCATATATAAAGATACATGATCCACCAGATACCGAAGCCATACAGACATCCCTCAATCAGGACAAATGCCGCAATCGCGTAAAAAACCCGCCAGCCAAATACAAGCGTATAGATCACGATCAGCAATGTGACAAGCTCCACCCCCGGCAAAAAAGTGAGCGCCAGCTTCACCGCCTCCAGTGTCGCAACCATTACACCGATGAGCGCAATATCTTTTGTCCTAATGCCCCTGCTCATGCGCATTACTCGGTCGTATAAATAATCTGGTATGCCTGCCCGTCTGCGATCGGCTGCTCATCCATACCATACATACAGTATTCGCCGTCCACATAAAATGCCCAGTAAGCACCGTTTTCATTATAATCTGCCACAACGCCGTTTACCGTATCGACCATCATACCGTATTCGCTTTCCGTTCCGTCTACGGCAAGATCCTTTGTCTCCCGGATTGCATCTCCCAGATATTCCGCATCCGTGTTCACCTCATACATCGTCGATTTCTGTGCATCGTCAATGACCTCGATGGTGATATTCTTTGCTCCCTCCTGCGCCTTTGGCGACATCGCAAAATAGATGCCGGCAAAAACCGCCACGACAAGGAGCAGCGCTCCCACCGCAAGTATGATCTTCTTTTTGTTGCTTCCTTTCGTCTGTTCTGACATGTCCCTCTACCTCCTTTTTCTTTTTTCACGAGAAAATTTCTGCTCCTTCCGAAAGCTTCTTCCCAGATACCGAAACAAAACTGCCCTTTTGCGAGGGTGCAAAAGGGCATGGCAATACAAGCGTATATGTACCATGACCAATTCCTCGTGGTTGTTTAGTACCGATGACAGGCAGGTCTTCTGACTCTAAGGTCAACGCATCCTACCCCTTCCCGTTTCCCGCCGTCTCTGCATAAATTCTGTGTGACGGCACATGCTAACAGTGGTTCTTATAGGATGCTCTCTTATTACAGCGACGAGATCGTACAGGACTTGCACCTGTTTCCCTTTTCACGCATACAGCGGCGGTTACACACAGCCTATGCGCACCTGACATCAAGTCATGGCAAGTCTATCACATCCCTCCCTTTTCTGCAAGAAAATTCGCAGAAACCGGTTGACAAGCCCCCTGCAAATGCTATAATAAAATCACATTTATTTTATGAAACAAGGTTTTGTAATACGAAACTTCTATTGTTACATTGCAGCGGCGTCCCACCGATACCGCTGCCGCAAATCAAGATCATAAAGGAGAACTATGATGAACAAGGTATTAGAAGAAATTTCCAAAATCGGAATTGTTCCGGTCATTGCACTCGATCGCGCAGAGGATGCAGAGCCTTTGGCAAAAGCGTTGTGTGACGGCGGACTCCCATGCGCGGAGGTTACCTTCCGCACCTCCGCCGCGGAGGAATCCATCCGCATAATGTCTGACCGGTTTCCAGAGATGCTCGTCGGCGCAGGCACGGTTTTAACCACCGAGCAGGTGGACCGCGCGGTAAATGCCGGTGCAAAATTTATCGTAAGCCCCGGCTTAAATCCAAAGGTCGTAAAATACTGTGTGGACAAGAATATTCCAATCACTCCCGGAACCTCCAATCCAAGTGATGTGGAGGCAGCGATCGAATTGGGACTTGACGTTGTGAAATTTTTCCCGGCAGAGGCTGCAGGAGGACTTAATATGATCAAGTCTATGGCTGCGCCCTACACCAATATGAAATTTATGCCGACAGGAGGAATTAACGCAAAGAATCTGACAAGCTACCTTGACTTTAACCGCATCATTGCGTGCGGCGGCTCTTGGATGGTCAGCAAGGATATGATCAACGCAAAGGACTGGGCAGGCATCACAGCCCTCACAAAGGAAGCCGTTGCCACCATGCTTGGCTTTCAGCTTCTTCATGTCGGCGTCAATAATGAATCAGAAGACGCCGCAGCTTCCGACTCCGCAAAATTTGCGGCTCTGCTTGGACAGGAGGTAAAACCGGGCAACAGCTCGATCTTCGTCGGTTCTCTGATTGAAATGATGAAAGCTCCGGGACGCGGCACAAACGGGCATATCTGCATTCAGACAAACTACCTTGCCCGCGCCATGTACCATTTACAAAAGCGCGGCTTCTCCTTTGATGAAACGTCCTTTAAATATAACGCGCAGGGCGTCCTCACGGTTGCCTACCTCAAGGAGGAAATCGCCGGCTTTGCCGTACACTTCAACCAGAAATAAACTCATACATGCGTAAAATAATCTGTATGAATTTCTGGAATTAAGAAATACTGATAAGGAGTGCAAGCCACTTCATTCTTTCCTAAATTTTATCCCGAGACCGCAGCGCTTCTATCGTCAGGCGCTGCGGTTTTTTATGCCATAGGGACCGGGGACATTCTTTGTTATTGACAAGAAAAAGGGAAGTCCCTAAAATAATACATAAATAAAGCTGCCAGAAACGGAGGAAATCATGAAAAATTATCATTGGGCAACCTTAGGCTGCGGCGTCATTGCAAACGAGCTCGCGCAGGCGCTTGCAAAAGACGGACGAACCCTTTACGCAGTTGCAAACAGAACTTATCAGCATGCGGTTGATTTTGCAAAAAAATATGACATTCCGCATGTGTACGAACAGATCGAAGACCTGTTTACCGATGAAAATATAGATATTATTTATATTTCCACGCCGCATAATACACATATCTCTTATCTGCGCGAAGCCTTAACCCATGGAAAGCATGTGCTCTGCGAAAAATCCATCACGCTCAATGACGCGGAGCTCGCCGAGGCAATAAAGCTGGCAGAGGAAAATCATGTGATTTTGGCAGAGGCAATGACAATCTATCATATGCCTGTCTATAAGAAAATTTTAGAAGTGATCCAGGAGAGGAATCTCGGTGCACTGAAAATGATCCAGATGAATTTCGGCAGCTACAAGGACTATGACATGAGCAACCGCTTTTTTAATCCTTCGCTCGCCGGAGGCGCGCTGCTTGACATCGGCGTATACGCCCTCTCCTTTATCCGCTGGTTCTTATCGGCTGCGCCTGATTCTGTCGTATCACAGGTAAAGTTCGCGCCGAGCGGCGTCGATGAGCAGGCAGGCATTTTACTGATGAATCCTGCCGGAGAGATGGCGACGATCACCTTGAGCCTTCACGCCAAACAGCCAAAAAGAGGCATGCTTGCCTTTGACGGCGGCTACATCGAAATTTATGAATATCCCCGCGCCGAGGAGGCTGTCATCACTTATACATCGGATGGTCACAAGGAGACGATTTCCTGCGGCAATACCGGCGAGGCGCTGCTCTATGAGGTTGCCGATATGGAACGCGCCGTCTCCGGCGAGGCAGACGAAATGCACTTAGATTATACGGCAGATGTGATGGCAGTGATGACAGAATTAAGACGCGCATGGGGACTTTCCTACCCGGAGGAACAAGCGCAGCAGAAATTACTTTGACATAGAAAAATCACAAAATACAAGGAGTACACACTATGGACTATCGAAAATTCGGAAACACGATCATAGCCAGAATTGACAAAGGCGAAGAAATTTTAGAACAGATAAAGCAGCTTGCGCACAAGGAACAGATCAAGCTCGCAAGCATCCAGGCGCTTGGCGCCGTTGACGATTTCACCGTCGGCGTCTTTTTGACTGACGAGAAAAAATATGTGGCAAATGAGTTTCACGGCTCATTTGAAATCGTCTCCTTACACGGAACGATCAATACAATGGACGGCGAATTTTACTGTCATCTGCATATGAGCGCCGGAAATGAAAAGGGCGAAGTGTTCGGCGGTCACTTAAATCGGGCAGTCGTAAGCGCCACCTGTGAAATGGTCATCACGCTCATCGACGGGACAGTCGACCGCTTCCACGATGCCCAGATCGGTTTAAATTTATTCCGTTTCTAAAACGGCAGAAAACAACGAGCGACACGCTTTGCGAGACGCTCTTATGTCAACAACGAGTGGCACGCTTTGCGAGCCACTCTTATGTTCATCAAAAAACGCGGAGTTCCAAAAAGCTCCGCGTTTTTTTGATGCAAAATTATACGCCTGAATATGCCGCAAACGCACCGTCTACCGGAATACATACGCCGTTGACAAATCCGCTTGCTTCCTCGGATGCCAGAAACAGCAGCGCACCGATAAGCTCCTCCGGCTCGCCGAAACGCTCCATCGGCGTACCCGCTAAGATTTTTCCTGTTCTTGGCGTAGGTGTCCCGTCCTCATTGAATAGGAGTGCATGATTCTGCGCTGTCGCAAGGAATCCCGGCGCAATCGCATTGCAGCGGACTCCAACCTTGGAAAAATGCACAGCCAGCCACTCGGTAAAGTTTACGATCGCCGCCTTCGCTCCCGAATATGCCGGAATCTTTGTCAGCGGTGTGTAGGCATTCATGGAAGCGATATTGATGATATTCGCCCCCTTCTTATTGATCATATCCTTTGCAAAAATCTGTGTCGGCAGCAGCGTTCCCATGTAGTTTAAGCTGAATACAAAGGATACCCCGTCCGGATCAAGATCGAAGAAGGTTTTCATCTGTCCCATATCCTCCGGCTTAAAATACTCGTCGTCCGTCGTCGCTCTCGGATTGTTTCCGCCGGCTCCGTTTACCAAAATATCACAAGCTCCAAAGTCTGCGGCGATCGCTGCTCTTGCCGCCTCAATGCTTTCCTTCTCCAGCACATTACACTTATATCCCTTTGCCGTAAAGCCCTGTGCCACGATTCCGTCAGCATTTTTCTGTGCTGCCTCCTCATTCAGATCAAGCATCGCAACCTTTGCGCCGCATGCAGCGAGCGCTTCTGCCATCACGGAGCAGATTACGCCGCCTGCTCCTGTAACGACTGCTACTTTTCCTGTCAAATCAACTGTCATCGGTAATTTCATCTCTTTTTCCTCCTAAATCAGATAGCTGTCCGCAATACCTTATGCAAATGCTTTCTCCACTGCCTCAAATAATCCGTTGATATACGTTGCCCCAAGCGCACGGTCATAAAGTCCATAGCCGGCTCTGCCCGTCTCGCCCCAGATCATTCTTCCGTGATCCGGTCTTACATAGCCTGTAAAGCCATTCGTATGAAGCGCTTTGACAATCTCATACATATCAAGAGATCCGCAGCAGGAAAGATGTGCGCGCTCCTCAAAGCCATTCTCCAACACGGCTACATTCCTCAAATGCGCAAAATGGATCCTTCCCATTGCCGCATACTTTGCAGCCATTTTTGCAACATCATTTTTATTCGAGCATCCGAGCGAGCCGGTACACAACGTAATTCCGCTGTGCTTATCGTCCACAAGCTTTAAGAAACGGTCAATATTCTCCTCGCATGTGATAATGCGCGGCAGACCGAAAATACTCCAGCATGGGTCGTCCTCATGAATTGCCATATTCACATCGCACTCTGCAGCCACCGGAATGATCCGCTCCAGAAAATACTTCAGATTGTCCCAAAGCGTATCCTCCGACATCGCATGGTACTCCGCAACCACACTCTTTAATTCTTCCCTTGTGTAGCTCGAATCCCAGCCCGGAAGCGTCAGATCGCTGTCACTCTCAAGCGGATTTACCGCATCCACCTGCTCCTGATAGTATACAAGAGAGGTCGAGCCGTCCGGCAGCACATGGTCAAGCTGTGTTCTCGTCCAGTCAAATACCGGCATAAAATTATAGCAGATACACTTCACGCCTGCCTTTGCCACACGGCGGATATTCTCGCAGTAATTCTCGATATATTTGTCACGGGACGGCTTACCAAGCTTGATGTCCTCGTGCACCGGAATACTCTCGATCACTTCAAAATGAAGTCCGGCGTCCTCTACCTGCTTTTTCAAGCCCACAATACTCTCCTCGCTCCATACCTCGCCGACAGGTACATCATACACTGCCGTCACGATAGAATGCATACCCGGAATCTGACGGATGTTCTCTAAAGTGACCTTGTCGTCATCTCCGTACCAGCGAAATGATAATTTCATGTTTTCCTCCATTCCGGCGTCTTTTACGCCTCATTCTTTTATCAATCGTTGCATTTGTCTGCGTATCACTCCCGTGATTTTCATTCCTCGCATAGTTTGACTATATCACGCTTGTATACAAGTGTCAACGCCACTTTCCAATTTTTCTGTTTTTCACATTATATTCATGATTTTATACTTTTTTATAGAGATAGCAGCAGCCCTACCGCAAATCACATCGCGTCTTTTGATCATCTTGTATACAAGTTGGATTTCCATTCTTTTGCATGACCTTTGACATACTCCTTCTAACAAGCTTTCCCAGACTTTCCTTTTTCTATGTATGAAAAAAGAGATTGTAATTTTAGAAAAATGGCTTTAATATGGGAATATAAAAATAAGACGATGGAGAATCGCAATGTATGCAAAGAAGCTGACCGGCACCTCGG
>Garnier_p1__coassemble_711_pt1 | contig 23795 bp, 22 predicted proteins | sample Garnier_p1__metabat2_high_PE_021 | metagenome-assembled genome bin Garnier_p1 | reverse complement strand
TCTTGCAACTTATTACTATGGAATGTTTTTCCTCGCGTCCTGCCTTTTGTTTGATTGATTTTTCAATGTTTTGCAGGAAATTCCAAAAAGCTGCTTGGAAAATTGGGAAAATATGGTATACTGATTAGTACTTTAGCATTAGTTTTTTTGATGGGAGCCGGCAGAATGGAGAGACAGATAACAAATAAGGAGCAGGAAATTTTAAAAAATGTAATCAAAGAGGAGCTGGATTTCATTACCTATGTGGATGTCGATACAGGCATCTGCCATGTGATCGTTACGAATCCCGCCGCGGAGGTCATGCCGCCGGACGGATATGATTATGAGACGGTGAACCGGCGGTCGATCCCCGTGTTCGTGCATCCTGAGGATCGGGAGAATTGTGAGCAAAAGCTGACGCTTTCCTATGTGAGGGAGGAGCTTTCCAAAAAGCCGTATATGACGCTTGTCTACCGGCTGCTGTGTAAGGATTGCTATCGTTATAAGGAGCTTCATCTTAGCTACCATGAAGCGGATCAGAACACGGTTGTGATCGTCCGCAGAGACATCACCGACAGTCTGCTGGAGAGCCAGAGACAGAAGGAGGCGCTGCAGAACGCACTGTGCGAGGCGCACCGAAGCAATGAGGAAAAAAATGAACTTTTAGAGCGGATCAGTCACGAGATCCGCATTCCGATGAATTCGATTCTTGGGCTTTCCCATCTTGCGAGCGAGCATGCAAGGGATCACAGGCTGGTGCAGGAAAATCTGGCAAAGCTGGATGCTTCTGCACGTTTTTTACTTTTGCTGTTCGATGATATTTTAAACTTGTCACAGCTAGAGAGCGGAAAGACGGTATGGTCAGGGGAGACAGGATGGCTCGACGACTTTTTTGAGGAGCTCTGTCAGGCGGTGGCAGCGGAGGCAAAGAAAAAGGATGTGAGCTTTTCTGTGGAAAAGCGCGGCGATTTTCGCGTTAGCTGCGTATTCGATCAAAAAAAGCTCTACCGCGCGATTTTTAATATTCTCGATAACGCAGTCAAATTTACACAGCCGGAGGGCTGCGTGACGTTTGTCGCAGAGAAGCTGCGGGAGAGCGAGACAGAGGTTTTGCTCCGTCTTGAGATCAGGGATAACGGCAGGGGGATGGACGATAAATTTTTGCCCCGTATGTTTGAACCGTTTGCGCAGGAGGATGAGGGGAGCACGACGCTAAACGGCGGAAGCGGGCTCGGACTTGCGATCTCCAAGTGTATCATTGAGGGCATGGGCGGGCAGATTGATGCTTACAGTAAGAAGGGACAGGGAACGACGCTTATTGTTTCGTTTGCCTTAAAAAGAGAAAAGATCACTTTTTCCGGCGGGAAGGAGGAGGTCTATGAGGAGGCGGAGTATGACTTTTCCGGAAAGAGAGCGCTCCTTGCCGAGGATAATGAGATCAATATCGAGATCACGAGAAATTTGCTGGGCTATAAGAAGCTGACGCTTGAGGTGGCAAGAAACGGCAAGGAATGCGTGGAGCTTTACCTTAGGAATCCGCCGGATTATTACGACATCGTGCTTATGGATATTCGGATGCCCGTCATGGACGGCTTGGAGGCGGCGGAAAAAATCCGCAGGAGCGGCAGAGAGGACAGCTTAAAGATTCCGATCGTGGCGATGACGGCGAATGTGTTTGAGGCAGATGTCAAAAAGTCGCAGGAGGTAGGGATGGACGCATATTTAACGAAGCCTCTGGAGGTTGGAGAAATGTATCGGATTTTGGACAGGCTGCTGCGCGGACACCTGTCGAAAAATGTTGAAAAATGAAAATAAAAGGAAAAAGAATCAAAAATGGCAGATGTTTTTTCCACAAAGTAAGAAGTATTCGGTATAATACTCTTAACTAGGAGGTAACATATGCAGGAAAATTTGGTGATGCTCATCGTGGATGACGCAGAGGTGAACCGCGCGTCGTTTAGCGCAATGTTTATGGATGAATATAAGATCCTGACCGCACGAGACGGGCAGGAAGCGATGCGGCTTCTGCATCAGAAAAAGGTAGATGTTGTCATTTTAGATGTATTTATGCCGGGCTTAGGCGGCTCGCAGGTGCTGGAAATGATGCGCGCGGATCATGCGCTGTGTGATATTCCTGTCATTGTGAAAACGGCGATTGACGAGAATATGGAGCTTGAGATGCTGGAAAAGGGTGCGGACGATTTTATCTTTTCTCCCTGTGAGCCGGCGATCATCAAGAACCGGGTACGCAATATCGTGCAAAAATATGTTTTGCGCCGGACAATCCTGCAAAAGCAGATCAAGGAAGAACAGCATGTCAGCAGAGTGCGGGAGCGGTTTGTCATGCGCATGGCAGGAATGATGAAGAAGGATATTACAAAGCTTCAGGCTTTGTGCGGCGATCCGTGCGATGAGACGCGGACGCAGGAGATCGCTTCGTGCGCCTCTCATTTGATGACGATGGTAGAGGAGGTGCTGGAGCAGGCACAGTGGGATCAGGAGGAGCAGCGTATCCATCCGTTTTTCTTCCGGCTGGATCAGATCATCGGCGAGTTAAAGAACAAGTATTTGGAGCTTTGCAAAGAAAAGGAGATAGAATTGCTTGTCGAGGAATGTGAGATCCCGTACAATGATCTTTTCGGAGACGGAAAGCGTCTTGGTCAAATCTGGTGCAGTATGGTGAAAAAGGTGTACGACCATACGTCCGTCGGCGGCTGTATCCGTACAGGCTGGCATCAGAGAAAAACATCAAAGGACCGTGTGGAATTAAAGCTTATCGTTGAGGGAAATATGGATCCCGAGGAGGGTTATCCCGTCGCAAAAAGTCTGGTGGAGCTGCTTCACGGCTCCATGATCATTGAGAAAAAGGAAGATTGCATGAGATGTGAGATCACGCTGCCGTTTCGGATTGGACATGAGCCGTGGGTCTGCGGCAGGAGACTGGGAGAGCTGCGTGCTTTGATCGTGGATAATAACGGCATCACAAGGCAGAGCAATGCAATGATCATCTCACGTCTCGGTATCGCTTGCGATACCGCGGTCAATGGGATTGAGGCGATTCAAAGGCTGAAGGCAAAATATATGAGCGGAGAGGCGTACGATATTTGTTTTATCAACTGGTATATGCGCGGTGCCAAAACGACGATCCGGGAGATCCGCCGGCTGTTTTCCAAAGAGCATATGCTGATCATCTGCTCGACTGCGGAGCGCGAGAAGCTTGCGAAGGAAATGAAGGAGGCGGGCGTTGATTATATCGCGAAACGTCCGGTCTATCAGGAGGAGATGTATCGTTTGTTAAAGGAGATTTGTACAGAAAGCGGGGTATAAAGCAGATAAAAGCGCGCACACTATGCCTGTACCAAAGAAACAGACAGGGAGGTGGAGCGATATGAGTCAGTTATCGGAGAAGGAGTTATCGGCATTAAACGACCTTTTGACAGAGGAAGAACTTTTGATCAAGAAATTTAAGATGTTGGCGGAGCACACGGAGGATGCACAGATCAGTGCGAAGTTCACAGAAATTTCAAACAAGCATCAGGGGCATTTTAACGCCCTGTATGCACAGCTCTAAAGAAGGGGGAATATGGCGATGACACAGCAGATTTATACCGATAAGGAAATTCTGGCAGATGCGCTGACTGCAGAAAAGACTGCGACGAATAATTACAACACATTCGCAAATGAATGTGTGCACAGCAGCGTGCGTGATGCGATCAAGCATTGTCTGGAGCAGGAGCACAGCATTCAGGAGGATGTTTTTAATCTGATGCATGAGCGCGGCTATTATCCGACGCCGGAGGCAGACATGGCGAAGGTGCAGAGTGCAAAGCAGAAGTTTTCGCAGTGTGTGAAGACGGTGTAGAAAAAAAGAATAAGCGATGAGAAGCCCCGGGTGCCAGGATGCGGCATCCGGGGCTTTTATCGCAAAGCAGACCCTGATACCGTTTGCGGCTGTTGTAAAATTATTTTTCTTTTTTGAAACTTTTTTGCCGCCGGTTTGGTCTAATTATCAGAAAACAACAAAGGAGGTGCAGATATCCTATGATCTTCCCGGGAAAGGATAGTAAGGAACAAAAGATAGAGCAGCTTTTGCTTGAAAATTATAATAGCTATTACCATCTTGCATACAGCTATGTGCACAACGAAGCAGATGCAGGAGATATTGTCCAAAATGGCGCTTACCGTGCGATTTTACATAGCGGGAAATTAAAACAGGAGGAGTACGCGGCTACATGGCTGTACCGGATCATGTTAAATGAAATTTTCCGCTTTGTAAAAAAGGAGCGTCCGCTTTCACTGGACGCGGTGGAGGCAGAGCACGGGAGAGAGGACGCTTATGAAAATGTCGATTTAAGGAGAGCCTTAGATGCAATGTCACAGGAGGATAAGGCGGTCATTGAGCTGAAGTATTTCGAGGATCTGAAGCTTGCGGAGATCGCGGAGGTGCTGGATGAAAATGTAAACACCGTAAAAAGCCGTTTATATCGTGGGTTGAAGAAGCTTCGGCTGGAGCTTTCTGATAACTGGCAGTGGGAGTGAGGCAGAGAGAAAATGTCAGAGGATTCGCAATGAACGCACAGAAAGGGTGGCAGGTATGGATCAGAAAGAAAGAGACTTAAAGAAAATGAGCGAGGCAAAGAAGCAGTACGAGCAGCTTAAAATGTCAGAGCAGCAGCTCGAAGGAATGAAACAAAAAATCAGCGAGGCAAAGAAGGAGAAAAGGAGAATGAAGAAAAATCGTGTTATGAGAAATATTGCGGCAGCAGCGGCAGCAGTTGCAGTTTTTATCACACTTCCAAATACATCGGCGACAGTGGCAGCCGCCATGAGCGATATTCCGATCGTCGGAAAGCTGGTGGAGGTCGTGACCTTCCGTGATTATCAGTATGAGAGTGACAGCCATTCCGCAGATGTGGAGGTGCCGGAGCTTGTGGCGGACAGTACGGAGCTGATCAACGGAACAGAGAATGCCCAGGTGCATGAGAGCTTAAAAAAGACGACAGATGAGATCAACGCAGAGATCCAGAAGATTACGGATGATATTGTGACAGAGTTCCAGTCCAATATCGACGCCGGGGGCTATCAGGACATTATGATCAACAAAGAAATCCTGACAACGACAGAGGAATATTTTACGCTAAAGCTGATCTGCTATCAGGGGGCAGGAAGCGGCGCAGAGTGGGATTACTTTTACACGATCGACCTAAAGACAGGAGAGCGTCTTGCTTTAAAGGATTTGTTTGTGGAGGGAGCAGACTATATCACGCCGATCAGTGAGAACATCAAGACGCAGATGCGCGAGCAGATGGCGGCAGATGAGATGGTACATTACTGGGTAGATGAGACAGATGAGATGGCGGATAATAATTTTCAAGCGATCACAGACGAGACGTCATTTTATGTCAACGGACAGGGACAGATCGTCATTGCCTTTGATGAGTATGATGTCGCGCCGGGATATATGGGAACGGTTGAGTTCGTGATCCCGGACGAGGTGACAGCGAATATCCGCAAATAAGAGCGTACATGAGAGAAAGGAGCAGCAGAATTGCTGGGAGAAACAGATGATGATCAGGCATGCGACGATGGAGGATCTGAACTCCATTACAGAATTGGAGAAGCTGTGCTTTCCACCTAAGGAGGCGGCAGGATATGAGGCATTTCAGGAGAGGCTAAAAGAATTTTCAGAATGTTTCTGGCTTTTGCTGGAGGAGAACAGACTGATTGCGATGGTAAACGGGATGGCGACAGACATCCCGAGGCTGTCGGATCTGATGTATGAGGATGCCTCCATGCACCAAAAGGATGGCGCTTGGCAGATGATTTTTGGGGTAGAGACGAATCCCGAGCATCAGCGTCAAGGCTGTGCAAGCATGCTGTTAGGGAGAGTCATCTGTGACGCGAGGCTTGCCGGCCGCAAGGGGCTGGTGCTCACCTGCAAGGAAGCGCTGCTTCCGTTTTATGCGGAATTTGGCTTTCAAAATGAGGGAATATCGGAATCTGTGCATGGAGGAGCCGTCTGGTATGAGATGAGATTAACCTTTTGAGGATGCGGCAGTTGTACGAAGAAAAATGTTCGTGCAACTGCCTCTTTTGCTTTAGGGGGAACATAGTTCCCCCTAAAGCAACCCTCCGTGGGATCGCCCTGCGGCGGAAAGGAACGGTGTCGCTGATGCGACCCGCCGCAGGCGGAGAATCTCGCAAGCGAGATTCTTTGTTGTTACATAGGGAACATAGTTCCCCCTAAAGCAAAACCCTAACCCTGCGTGGGGTCGCACGCGCATCAGAGGAAGGATTGCTTCGCAATCATGTGCGGCGCGCGAAGCGTGTCGCTCGTTGTTGTTATTGAGAAAATCTCTCTTTTGCAGGACTTGATTGTTTGAAAAAGTTATGTTAATATGCTTGATAGTTAGTTATGACTAACAATGAAAGGAGATTCGTATGGATAAAATTTATGTTGTTTATTGGTCGCAATCGGGAAATACACAGGCGATGGCAGAGGCTGTCGGAAAAGGAATTACGGCAGGCGGAAAGGAGGCGGTTATTCTTCGGGTAGAGGATGCGCCGATGGAAGAATTAAAGAAAGCGAATGGCTTTGCACTTGGATGTCCGGCGATGGGAGCAGAGGTGCTGGAAGAATCGGAAATGGAACCGTTTGTCGGTGAGGTGGAAGGATTTGCGGCAGGAAAAACACTGGGACTGTTCGGCTCCTATGGCTGGGGCGGCGGTCAATGGATGGATGACTGGGTGGATAGAATGAACAGAAACGGCGCAACGGTTCTAAATGGTGAGGGTGTAATCTGTCAGGAAGCGCCGGATGACGGGGCACTTTTGGAATGTGAGAAGCTCGGCAGAGCGCTTGCGGATCTGTAAGGCGTAAAATACAGGGAAATCGGGAGACGTGCCATGGTTACAAACGGATTGGAAGCAGAATTGATACGTCATTGTGCACCGACACTGGCGGGGTTAAAAAGTGCAGGTCTTTTTCGTTATTTTTATCAGGAGAAAGAATCTGTAACAAGGGAAGTAGAACTGGTAAATAGGATGCTAAATGACCGTGACGTATATATTGAGGTGCTGGCATGGCAGACGCAGGCTGTGTTGATCTACGCGTACCGCAAGACGCAGCTCCAAAAGGAGCTTAACGCAGAGGGGGTGAGATACCTACTTCAGGAATACGGCTATCATGGATGCGGGGTTGCAGAATGTATCATGCATTTAAAGGAGCGTCTGGATGAATATGTTTGTTTTCCCCACGAAATAGGCGTATTTCTCGGATACCCGCTGGAGGATGTCCTGGGATTTATTCAAAACAGAGGAAAAAACTGCGAGTGCTGCGGTATATGGAAGGTGTATTGCGACGCCTCTGAAAAACAAAAAACATTTTGCAAATTAAGAAAGTGCACACAGGTTTATGCGAAGCTGTTTTCGGAAGGAAGAAGCCTGCTTCAGATGACTGTATGTGTCTAAAGAAAAAGGAGTTCCCTCTGCCCTGGACAGGAGGGGATTCCTTTTTACATAAGAGCGACGCGCGAAGCGTGTCGATCGTTGTTTTACATAAGAGCGGCTCGCAAAGCGTTTCGCTCGTTGTTAGAGTGGTACGGACCGTGCATACGCTGTTTTTTCAAAAAATGCTTGACAGCAAATAAGAAGTTAGTATAAACTAACCACAAAAGAGCAGAGAAAACAAAAAGGAGGGAGCAGTTTGGAAGAACGAAGCAGATCGGATGCCGGTACGATAAATTTTGGCAGAGCGGAAATGAAAAAGCAAAGAATATTGGAAAAGCTGCGCGAACACGGCTGCAGAATCACAAAGCAAAGAGAGATACTTCTTGACGTGATCTTAGAGGAGGAGTGTGCAAGCTGTAAGGAAATTTATTATAAGGTCTCGGTAAAAGACTGCCGCATTGGTGCGGCAACCGTATATCGCATGGTTAATCTGTTGGAGGATATTGGTGCGATCAGCAGAAAAAATATGTATAAAATCTCTTGGTAGCTTCTGCATAAAGGGGGATAATTGAGAAAAAATATCAACAAAAGGAAAATGATGGAAATGGTTTTTTGGGAGGCTTATAATAAAGGGCAAAGGAGGATGCTTGTATGAAGAAACACATATTCTGGGCGTGGGCAGCCTTGGCTTGCATGGTTTTGGCAATTTATACAGGTTACAGGCGCAAATAGGAAAAAAGACGCGGAGGTACAAAGGATGAACATTTTAAGGAAAGTAGATGAAAAGAAAGTCGGCATTTTTGCGGCGGGGGTGTTATTTGGAACTGTAGGAGTGAAGCTGCTGTCGGGCAGGGATGCAAAGAAGGTATATACGAAATGTACGGCGGCTGTTCTTCGGGGCAAGGAGTGTGTGATGAAAACCGTCACAGCAATCCAGGAGAATGCGGAGGATATTTATGCCGAAGCACAGCAGATAAACGAAGAACGTGCAGATCATGAAGCATTTGCAGAGGAAAGTCAAAACGGACCGGAAGCAGAGTCAGAGGCAGAAGCATAGATGGTAAGTGAAAGCACCTGTGGGGAACTGCAGGTGTTTTTGCTTGGGAAAAAATCTGGAAGGGTGTGGAAAGAATGAAATTTCAAATTTTGCATGAGATAAAGGGGCGGCTTCGGATCCATATTGTGCAGAACCGTATGACTGACAGAGAAGCGGATATTTTACAGTATTATCTGGAAGGCTGCGAAATGGTTCTTGCGGCAAAGGTATATGAGCGGACGCAGGATGCGGCGATTTCCTTTTCGGGAGAGAGGGATGCAATGCTTGCCGCGCTTCAAAAATTTTCCTATGAGCATGTAAAGATGCCGGATGCCGTGTCGGAGGTATCGGGGAGAAGGGCAAACAGGGAATATTTGGATAAGCTGGCAGGAAAGGTGCTGCTGCGGTTTGGAAGCAGGTTATTGCTCCCCTATCCGGTCGGCTGTGCCATAGCGGCAGTGAAATCGCTAAAATATATCTGGAAGGGTATCCGTTCTGTATGCGGCGGTAAAATAGAGGTGGCTCTTTTGGACGGCGTTGCCATCGGTGTGTCCATATTCCGGGGAGATTTCAATACGGCAGGCTCTGTGATGTTCCTGCTTGACGTGGGAGAAACCTTAGAGGAGTGGACACACAAGAAGTCGGTGGATGATTTGGCAAGAAGCATGTCCTTAAATATCAGTAAGGTATGGCTTCTGGCAGGAGAGAAAGAGATTCTCACAGATTGTGGCACGGTGCGCGCAGGAGACAGGATCGTTGTACATATGGGAAACGTGATTCCTTTTGACGGCGTTGTCTTAAGCGGCGAGGGGATGGTGAATCAGTCGTCCTTAACCGGAGAATCGCTGCCGGTAGAGAAGAAGGAGGGCGGATATGTATATGCCGGAACGGCAGTCGAGGAGGGAGAGCTGACCATCCTGGTGAAGGAAGCCTCCGGTGCAACCAGATATGAAAAGATCGTCACCATGATAGAGGAAACAGAGAGGCTAAAGTCCGGCGTGGAAAGCAGAGCGGAGCGCATGGCAGACCGTCTCGTGCCCTATACGCTGCTTGGAACGGGACTTGTCTATTTGCTGACGCGAAATACGGGAAAGGCACTGTCTGTGCTCATGGTAGATTTTTCCTGCGCATTAAAGCTTGCCATGCCGACAACGGTGCTTTCGGCGATCCGGGAGGCAAACAGGCGCCGCGTCACGGTAAAGGGTGGTAAATTTTTAGAGAGAATGGCGGAGGCGGACACGATCATCCTCGATAAAACAGGTACTTTGACAAAAGCGCAGCCTGTGGTGGCGAACGTTATTTCCTTTAACGGAGAAAAGCGGGAGGAGCTGCTGCGTCTTGCCGCCTGTCTGGAAGAACATTTCCCGCATTCCATGGCAAAGGCTGTCGTAAATGCCGCGAAAGAAAAGGGGCTTGTCCATGAGGAAAGGCATTCAAAGGTGGAATATATTGTGGCACACGGAATTTCATCCAGAGTAGATGGCAAGAAAGTAATTATCGGAAGCTATCATTTTGTGTTTGAGGATGAAAAATGCCGGATTCCTGAACAGATGCAGGAGAAATTCAACGGGCTTCCGGCAGAATGTTCCCAGCTTTATCTTGCGGTGGACGGCGTGCTTGCGGCGGTTATTCTGATTGAAGATCCCGTCAGGGAGGAGGCTGCTGCTGTCATTGAAATGCTGCGGGAGTGCGGTTTTACCAAAATTGTGATGATGACCGGAGACAGTGAGCGCACGGCGGCATCCGTCGCGGGAAAACTTGGGGTGGACGAGTATTATGCAGAGGTTTTGCCGGAGGATAAGGCGCTGTTTGTTGAGAAGGAGCGCGCCGGCGGACGAAAGGTGGTCATGACAGGAGACGGAGTCAATGATTCTCCGGCGCTTTCTGCGGCAGATGTTGGGATCGCGATCAGCGACGGCGCGCAGATTGCAAGAGAGATTGCGGATATTACGATAGAGGCGGACAATCTGTATGGATTGGTTTCTTTGAAAAAGCTCAGCAAAAATATGGTGGGAAGAATCCAAAGGAATTATGCGTGCATTGTCGGCATCAATGCGGCGCTGATACTGCTTGGAGTTACCGGACGGATACCGCCCGCCGTCTCGGCGCTGCTGCACAATACGTCCACGCTTGCGATCAGCATGAGCGGGATGAGCGGTTGGAAAAATATCTCTTAGACAGACAAATAAATAGTACTTGACAATATTACAGGAGTTAGTGTAAGCTAACTCCTGTAATGCGTTAGCAATAACTAACCAATAAGTGGGACAGGGAGGATGGAACATGAAGAAAATCTGGAACGGTGTCTGTTTGGGACTCGGCTTTTTGTTGTTTGGTTTAGGCGCAGCAGGCACTGTGATGCCGGTACTTCCGACGACGCCCTTTTTGCTGGCGGCAGCGTTTTTCTTTGCAAGGGGATCGACACGTTTTCATCAGTGGTTTGTTGGGACAAACCTTTACAGACGTTATATCGAGCGGGCAGTGAAGTATAAGGCAATGGATCGGGCGGCAAAGCGCAATCTGCTTGTCATGCTTGGGATTATTTTTGTCATTGGTTTTCTTTTTTCTCCGGGATTTGCGAAAATCATCATTCTTTTGGTGGCGGCAGGTCATTTTTATTATTTCCTGTTCCGTGTCAGGACGGTGGCGCACACGCAGCAGACGCAGAAAGAACCGGAACAAAAAGAGCAGTCTGCCGCACCGTGTGGGAAAATGGCAAGGACAGAGGGATGCGAGTGAACTGCGGTCAAAAGCGGCAGCAGGAGAGAACCCATAGGGAAAAGGTTACAGGTGAGGAGTTAATATGTTTCATAAGCGTTTATTGAGAGAATTTTCCGACAACCGGAAATATGTGATTGGAATGGTGGCGGCACAGTGGGTGTCACTGCTTGCAAACGTGCTGCTGGTGTTTGTGCTTGCGAAGCTGATAGAAGCGATCGCATGGGGGAATGCACAGGGAAGGCTGTGGTATCTTGCGGGAGCATTTGCCGTGTCATTTCTGACGAGGGCTGCTGCGTCTGCCGCAGGCATCAGATGGTCTTATCTTGCGTCAGCCAATGTAAAGCACGGACTGCGGTCGCTGGTGTATGAGAAGCTGATGCGGCTTGGAACGTCTTACCGCAAAAAGATCGCGACCTCTGAGGCGGTACAGATCAGTACCGAGGGTGTTGAGCAGTTGGAAATCTATTTCGGCAAATATGTACCGCAGTTTTTTTACAGTATGTTAGCGCCGCTGACGCTGTTTGTGATCGTGGGGACGATGAGCCTTAAGGTGGCGGCAGAGCTGCTTTTGTGCGTGCCGCTGATTCCGGTCTCGATCATCGCGGTGCAGAAATTTGCAAAGCGTCTGCTTGCAAAATACTGGGGCAGCTATACGGAGCTTGGCGATTCGTTTCTGGAGAATCTACAGGGACTTACGACCTTGAAAATTTATCAGGCGGATGAACGGTATGCGCGCAGGATGGATGAGGAGGCGGAGCGGTTTCGCCGGGTGACGATGCGCGTGCTGATCATGCAGCTCAATTCCATCAGCGTCATGGACCTTGTGGCGTACGGCGGCGCTGCCTGCGGGATCATTCTTGGCATTCTGGAATTGCGTGCGGGAAATATCTCTTTTGCGGAATGTTTTTTTATCACGATGATTTCGGCAGAATTTTTCCTGCCGCTGCGTCTTTTGGGTTCTTTTTTCCATATTGCGATGAATGGAAATGCGGCGGCGGACAAAATTTTTGGACTGCTGGATGAGCCGGAACCTGTGCATGGTACGGTGACAGAGGTAGAGGGGAGTGACATTGCGTTTTGCGGCGTTGGCTTTGGCTACGATGAAAATGAGCCGGTATTTTCCGATGTGTCGTTTGCGATACCGCAAGGAAGCTTTGCCGCGCTGGTAGGAGCCTCCGGCTGTGGAAAAAGTACGATAGCGTCTCTTTTGATGGGAAGCAGCCGCGGTTATACGGGAAGTATTACGATTGGCGGGGTGGAGCTTTCGGAGATTGCGCCGGAAACGCTTTACCGGAAGATTACCCGCGTCTCACATGAGAGCTACCTGTTTGCGGGTACAGTCATGGAAAATCTTAAGCTGGGAAAGGCGGACGCCGGGATTTCGGAGATGGAGGAGGTTTTGCGCAGGGTGGAGCTTTACGATACCTTAATGGAAAAAGGCGGACTGCAGATGAAACTCTCCGAAAAAGCGTCGAATCTGTCGGGCGGGCAGAGACAGCGGCTGGCGCTGGCACGCGCGCTGCTGCATGACAGTGACATTTACATTTTTGACGAGGCGACCTCGAATATTGATGTGGAAAGTGAAAATAAAATCATGGAGGTCGTGACAGAACTGGCGCATAAAAAGACGGTTCTTCTGATCTCCCACCGTCTGGCGAATGTCACAGGGGCAGATGCCGTTTTTGTGTTAAAGGCAAAGCAGGGACTGACTGAAAGCGGTACACATACTTCTCTTATGGAAGCAGACGGTGTGTATGCGTCGCTTTACCTGGCGCAGCAGGAATTAGAGCAGTTTGCAGGAAATGCCTTGGAACGGAGGAACAGTTGAAATGAATAAAGAGAACAGAAAAACAGGGATAGGCGGGCAGAGAAACGGCGTGCAGGTCATGGCAGGACTGATCGGAATGATAAAGCCGCTGCTTCCGGTCATGCTTCTTGCAGTTGTTATGGGCTGCGTGGGAAATCTGACGGCGACGTTTCTTACAGTGCTTGGCGGCTATGGGCTTCTTGCGGCAGCCGGACTGTGGGAGGGAAATCTGACTGTGATTTTTGGCGGAATGATTTTGTGCGCCCTGCTGCGCGGTATTTTGCGCTACGCAGAGCAGGCGAGTAACCATTATATTGCGTTTAAGCTTTTGGCGCGCATCAGGCATCAGGTATTTGCCGCACTGCGGCGGCTGGCGCCGGCAAAGCTGGACGGAAGCGGCAAGGGGAATCTGATCTCGGTTATCACAAGCGATATTGAGCTTTTGGAGGTTTTCTATGCGCACACCATCTCGCCGATTGCGATTGCGGCAGTCACCTCTGTGATCATGGCAGGCTTTATCGGCGTGTTTCACCCGCTTGCGGGAGCGATTGCCGCGTTTTTTTATCTTCTGGTCGGTTTTGTGATTCCAGTAATGAACGGAAGACGGGGCAGCAGTGCCGGACAAGAGTACCGGAATTCTTTTGGTGAACTTAACACCTGCGTGCTTGACAACCTCTACGGATTGGCAGAGACGATCCAGTATGGGAAACAGGCGGTGCGCAGGAAGCAGATGGAACATGGCACAGAGCATCTGGAGGAAATCAACCGTCAGTTGAAACAGAAGGAAAACACGCAGCGCATCGCAACGGACGGCGTGATCCTGGCGGCGGGAGTACTGATGGCGGCGCTCGCTGTAACGCTTGTTGGGGCAGGGGAGATGACGCCGCAGGAGGCAGTGATCACAGTGATCGCAATGATGAGCTCGTTTGGACCGACGGCGGCGCTGTCTGCTCTTTCTAATAACCTGAATCATACGCTGGCGAGCGGAAACCGTGTACTTGCGATTTTAGAGGAAGAACCGGAGGTATACGACGTGACGGACGGCAGTGACTGCTGCGGGAGCGAGATCCGCTGCGAGGAGGTTTCTTATGCCTATCCGGATGCCCCGGAAGGAAATAAAGAGGTGCTGAACGGATTTTCTGCTTTATTTGTGCCAAACAAAATCCATGGAATTTTAGGAAAGAGCGGCTGCGGAAAATCGACACTGCTAAAGCTTTTGATGCGTTTTTACGAGACGGACGCCGGCGGTATCTACTATGGAGAGAACAATATCCGCAGAGTCAATACAAAAGCGCTCCGCAGCCACATTTCCTATGTGACACAGGAAACATTTTTATTTCATGATACGATCGCAAATAATCTGAGAGTGGCAAAGGCGGACGCGACGCAGGAGGAGCTTGTCGCGGCGGCAAGGAAAGCATCCGTCCATGATTTTATCATGACGCTGCCAAAGGGATATGAGACGAAGCTTTCGGAGTTTGGGGAATCTCTTTCCGGCGGAGAACGTCAGCGTATCGGGATTGCCCGCGCCTTTTTGCACGAGGCGGATATTTTGCTTTTCGACGAGCCGACAAGTAATCTTGACAGCTTAAACGAGGCGGTTATCCTAAAAAGCCTTGCGCAGGAAAAGGAGGATAAGACGATTCTTCTCGTATCGCACCGTAAATCTACGATGGGAATTGCGCAGGACATTATCGCAATGTAAAAATCTGTACGGAAATTCTGTCATGTTTTCAAAGAAATACACGCAAAGCACTTGAAATTCCTCATAAATCCGATATAATGTCACATAGATGGTTAAAAAATTAACGATTTAGAAAAGAGCGAGGTAAAACACGATGTATGCTGATGAAAATGTGATCCGAATTAAACATGATGTGCTTTATGAGGTGGCGAAGCTTGCATTTGCAGGCGAGCTGGAAGAAAAGAGAGACAACATCGCAATGAGCCTGATCCCAGGTCCGACACCGCAGTTTCGCTGTTGTATTTATAAAGAGAGAGAGATTATCAGACAGAGAGTGCGTCTTGCCGAAGGCAAGGCGCCGGGCCCGATCGATGACGGAAATGTCATTCAGGTCATCAGCTCTGCCTGTGAGGACTGCCCGATTTCCAGCTATTCAGTAACGGAAAACTGCCAGAACTGTGCGGGCAAGGCATGTATCAACGCATGTAAGTTCGGGGCGATCGAGGCGGGGAGACACCGCTCCCACATCGACGCATCAAAATGCAAGGAGTGCGGCAAATGTGCGCAGGCATGTCCCTACAATGCGATTGCCCACCTAAAAAGACCCTGCAAATTCAGTTGTCCGGTCAATGCGATCACCTACGATGAGCATGGCATTTCCGTGATCGATAAGGACAAATGCATTCGCTGCGGTAAGTGCGTACATAGCTGTCCGTTCGGCGCGATCGGCTCTAAAACCTCGATCGTACAGGTGATTGAGGCGATTAAGTCAGGCAAGCATGTATATGCGATGACAGCTCCTGCAACAGAGGGGCAGTTTGGCGATGATATTACGATGGAGAGCTGGAGAAAGGCGATGCTTGAGGTCGGCTTTACTGATTTTTACGATGTATCGCTCGGCGGTGATATGACAGCCGCCTATGAGGCAGAGGAGTGGGCAGAGGCATATAAGGACGGCAAGAATAAGGTGACCTCCTGCTGTCCGGGCTTTGTGAATCTTGTCCGACTTCATTATCCGGAGCTCGCAGAGTGCGTATCGACAACGGTATCGCCGATGTGCGGCGTATCGCGTCTGATCAAGGCGAAGGATCCGGAGGCGGTAACGGTATTTATCGGACCATGTCTCGCAAAGAAGTCTGAGGTTGCCGATCAGAAGATTCCGGGCAATGCGGACTATGCGCTTACCTACAGTGAGATTCGCGCGATCATGAAGGCTAAGAGCGTTGTGCTTCAGCCGTGCAGCAACAATGAGCAGATCGGTTCTATTTTCGGAAAACGATTTGCAAATTCCGGCGGCGTGACCTCAGCGGTGCTTCAGAGCTTAAAGGAGTCGGAGGAGAATATCGACGCAAAGGTATGTGTGGCAAACGGAGCGGCAGAGTGTAAAAAGGCGCTTCTTTTGTTAAAGGCGGGAAGACTGCCGGAGGACTTTATCGAAGGTATGGCGTGCGAGGGCGGCTGTGTCGGCGGACCGAGCGCATACAACGATCAGTTCTCATCAAAGAAGAATCGTGATACGCTTCTGGCGCAGGTAGACGGACGCGGCATCCACGAGAATCTGAGCAATTATGATATGAGCAGTATGTCGATGCATCGTGAATAAGAGTTTGGGATGACAGACAAAGGGGAAACCTCACAGCAGAGGTTTCCCCTTTCTTTTTATGGGAGCATCTGCTAAAATCATATCCAGGGAAAGAGGAATCCAAAGGAGAGAGGAGCGCTTGCTATGGCAAATATGGTAGATTATCTGGAGTGGAGAGGAGACCTCTCTTTTCGTACCGCAGGCTTTAATGAGGTAGATAATCTTTTGCTTGCGCAGTTGGCATATGTCGAGTTTGACGGTATCGTGCCGGGGGAGGACAGTACGCTTGATATTACACTTGGGGAGGCGTCGGAGCAATTCTGGAGCTGTCATGAGGAGGAGGATATTCTGGCGCGCGTTTCCATGACGAAGTGGGCGCCGATCCTGATGCGGAGGATGGCGGAGACGAAGCGGTTTTGCGAGGTCAGACTATCGAAATATGTCAACGATATCAGTGATGAGGAGCAGTCACAGTTTTCCGTGGTCTGTGCGGCGCTGCCGGACGGCAGTATTTATGTGGCGTTCAGTGGAACGGATGATACGATCGTCGGTTGGCGCGAGAATTTTAATATGGGTTTTCTGGCGGAGACGCCGGGGCAGCTTAAGGCGGTGCGTTATCTGAATCGTCTGGACGCGCCGGAGGGACAGAAGCTGCGCATCGGCGGTCATTCCAAAGGCGGTAATTTATCGGTATATGCCGCAGTCAAGTGTCTGCCGCGGCTGAAGGGGCGTATTCTGGCAGTTTACAGTAATGACGGACCGGGGTTTAACCGGGAGATGATAGAGAGCGAAGCATATCAGGAGATGCTCCCGAAGATCAAGACGATTCTGCCCGAATCCTCGATCATTGGGATGCTTCTTGAGCATCAGGAGGATTACGAGGTGGTAGAAAGCTCGCAGAGCGGCATCCAGCAGCATGACGCCATGTCGTGGGAGGTACTTGGTCCATCGTTTGTCTATGTGGAGCATGTCGCAACCAAAAGCATTTTGTTGGATGAGACGATGAAGGCGTGGCTGTATCAGCTAAATCAGGACGAACGCAGGGAAATCGTTGACACCGTTTTTTTTATGCTGGAGGAAGCCAAGATACGCACCGTGGATGATTTCTACCGCAGTCCGTGGAAAAAGGTACAGGAGCTGCTGCGGGCAAAAAGCCGTCTGCCGGAGGAGACGCAGAAGCTGTTTTCCAGGGCGGTAAAGCTGCTTTGGACGGAGGGGAACAAGACGGTGAAGAAGGCGGTGCGCAGAGGAAGAAGGGAGAGACAGGAGGGCGCAAAAGAGCAGTTATAAAAAAAGTATTAAATCAAAGAAAATCGAAGAACATATAAAAACAAGAGAAAAAAAGAGATAAATAGATAAAATGTAGTAATATATGGAAATATATAGGAATATATTTGGTTGCAGATTGATAGACAAAAATTTATTATATCACTATCGGTTAGCACTCGAATACAATGAGTGCTAATAACAGACAAAAGAGCACAGTACAAGGATATAAGAGCAGGAGGCAGAAAAATGAAATTAGTACCATTGAGTGACAGAGTCGTATTAAAGCAGTGTGAAGCGGAGGAGACAACGAAATCCGGTATTATCTTAACAAGCAGCGCACAGGAGAAGCCGCAGGAGGCAGAGGTGATCGCGGTTGGACCGGGCGGCATGGTAGACGGAAAGGAAGTGACCATGCAGGTGAAGGCAGGTCAGAAGGTGATCTACTCCAAGTATGCGGGAACAGAGGTAAAGCTGGACGGAGAGGAATACATCATCGTAAAGCAGAATGATATTCTTGCAGTAGTAGAGGCTTAAGTGTTAGAACTTGAACGAAAATAAAAGAAAGAGGTAGAGAGATCATGGCAAAGGAATTAAAATACGGAACAGAGGCTAGAACAGCGTTAGGAGCCGGTGTTGATAAGCTGGCAAATACAGTGCGTGTTACGCTTGGACCAAAGGGAAGAAATGTTGTACTGGATAAGTCTTACGGTACGCCGCTCATCACAAACGACGGTGTGACGATCGCAAAGGAGATTGAGCTTGAGGACGCTTTTGAGAACATGGGCGCTCAGCTTGTAAAAGAGGTTGCGACAAAGACAAACGATGTTGCCGGAGACGGTACGACAACAGCGACGGTACTGGCACAGGCAATGGTACAGGAGGGAATCAAAAACCTTGAGGCGGGCGCAAATCCGATCATCCTTCGCCGCGGTATGAAGAAAGCGACCGATAAGGCGGTTGAGGCAATTCTTGCGATGTCCGCGAAAGTAAACGGCAAGGATCAGATCGCAAAGGTCGCTGCGATTTCCGCAGGTGACGAGGAGGTCGGCAACATGGTTGCAGACGCAATGGAGAAGGTTTCAAACGACGGTGTGATCACCATCGAGGAGTCAAAGACCATGCAGACAGAGCTTGACCTGGTGGAAGGTATGCAGTTTGACCGCGGATATGTATCTGCTTACATGTGCACCGATATGGATAAGATGGAGGCAGTGCTTGACGATCCGTATATCCTTATCACAGATAAGAAAATCAGCAACATTCAGGAGATTCTGCCGTTATTGGAGCAGATCGTACAAAGCGGCGCGAGACTGCTGATCATTGCCGAGGATATTGAGGGCGAGGCGCTCACAACTCTCATCGTGAATAAGCTGCGCGGTACGTTTAATGTGGTAGCCGTAAAGGCTCCGGGCTATGGCGACAGAAGAAAGGCGATGCTTGAGGATATTGCAATCTTAACAGGCGGTCAGGTCATCAGCTCCGATTTAGGATTAGAGTTAAAGGATGCAACCTTAGACCAGTTAGGACGTGCAAAATCTGTGAAGGTGCAGAAGGAAAATACCGTGATCGTAGACGGCGCTGGAGATAAGGGCGCGATCACAAGCAGAGTCAACCAGATTCGCGGACAGATTGAGGAGACGACCTCTGAATTTGACAAGGAGAAGCTGCAGGAGCGTCTTGCAAAATTAGCAGGAGGCGTTGCCGTGATTCGTGTCGGTGCGGCAACCGAGACAGAGATGAAGGAAGCAAAGCTTCGTATGGAGGATGCTTTAAACGCAACGAGAGCAGCCGTAGAGGAGGGTATCATCGCAGGCGGCGGTTCTGCATATATCCACGCAAGCAAGGAGGTTGCAAAGCTTGCAGATACCTTAGACGGTGATGAGAGAACAGGTGCAAAGGTTATCTTAAAGGCACTAGAGGCTCCGCTTTACTATATCGCTGCGAATGCTGGCTTAGAGGGCGCTGTGATCATCAATAAGGTGAAAGAATCCGCAGAGGGCGTCGGCTTTAACGCAGCTACGGAGGAGTATGTCGACATGGTAGCGCAGGGAATCCTTGATCCGGTAAAGGTGACGAGAACCGCACTGCAGAATGCGACCTCTGTTGCAGCGACATTGCTGACGACAGAATCAGTAGTTGCAAATATCAAAGAGGATGTTCCGGCGATGCCGGCAGGCGGTGCAGGCGGCATGGGTATGATGTAAGGCAGAAAGCCTTTTCGTCTGACTGCGCATAGTGAAGAAAGAGTTCTAAAATGCTGTATCTTAGTGGGAGATGCATTTTAGGGCTCTTTTTTTGCTCTATAGGGAACGTCGTCCCCTATAAAGCAACACCCCTCCAGGATCGCATTGCGGCGGCGGATGTCACTCTCTATATTTCTAATAGTTGTAAATGGGCGTGCGTCTGTGGTATAATCAAAATAGGTATATGTTTGCAAAGGAGTATGAGCAATGGACGATAATTTTATCACGCTGACGATTGGAAAACAGAAAAATATTGCGCTGATTGCGCATGATAATAAAAAGGCAGATCTGATCCAGTGGTGTCGGGAAAATCAGGATATTTTAAAAAATCATTTTCTGTGCGGAACCGGTACAACAGCACGGATGATCACCGATCAGACGGGACTTCCCGTGCGGGGCTACAACAGTGGTCCGCTTGGCGGAGACCAGCAGATTGGAGCAAAAATCGTGGAGGGAAAGGTAGATTTTATTATTTTCTTTTCCGATCCGCTGACGGCACAGCCGCATGACCCTGACGTTAAGGCGCTTTTGCGGATCGCACAGGTTTATGATATTCCGATCGCAAACAATCGGGCGTCTGCGGATTTTATGATTACTTCCTCGTACATGAATGAGGAATACGAGCACGAGATTATTAATTTCACCAAAAATATCAAAGAGCGTTCAGAAGTATTATAGAGGGAGGAATTTATGAGCAAGGTAGCAATTGTATCTGACAGTAATAGCGGAATTACACAGGAGGAAGCGAAGGCGCTTGGCGTGACGATTTTGCCGATGCCGTTTTTTGCAGGCGATAAGACCTATTATGAGGATATTGACCTAAATCAGGACGAGTTCTATCAGATGCTGAAGCAGGATGCGAATATTTCAACCTCGATGCCTCTCGTGGGAAATGTGACTGACACATGGGAGGAATTGCTGCAGGAGCATGATGAGGTTGTGCATATTCCGATGTCATCCGGTCTAAGCGGTTCCTGTGAGACAGCCATAATGCTTTCGCAGGAGTATGAGGGCAGGGTACAGGTAGTGAATAATCAGCGGATTTCCGTGACGCAGCGACAGTCTGTTCTTGATGCAAAGGCGCTTGCCGGACAGGGCAGGGGGGCGAAGGAAATTCGTGAGATTTTGGAGCGTGAGAAGCTTAATTCTTCAATCTATATTATGGTCGATACGCTTTCTTATTTAAAGAAGGGCGGAAGGATCACGCCGGCGGCTGCGGCGATCGGCACACTGTTAAAGCTAAAGCCAGTGCTTCAGATTCAGGGCGAAAAATTAGATGCATTCGCAAAGGCGCGTACAGTAAAACAGGCAAAGAGCCTGATGATCGATGCGATGAAGAATGATTTTGAAAATCGTTTTATGGATCGGGCGGGAGAGCATATGTATCTGGAAATGGCATATACCTATGACCGCGCGGCGGCGGAGGCATTTTATGCAGAGGTGCAGGAGGCTTTTCCGGGTATGGAGATTGTGATGAATCCACTGTCGTTGAGCGTGTCGTGCCACATTGGTCCGGGTGCGCTTGCAATCGCCTGCTCCAAGAAGATACCGGAGCTGGAAGCATAGGAGGAGCGGATCGATAGCTGCGGTGTCAACTGCATGAGAATAGAAAACCTCCGGCGAGAGTTTACTCTCGCCGGAGGTTTTCTGACTGACATAAGAGCGGCACGCGAAGCGTGTCGCTCGTTGTTTTGCAGGGTACGGGGGATCTAAGTAACCGATCCCTTGATCTGTCCAAGCTTGTCTTTGCTGCGCTGTCGTCAGCGACATAGGAGTCGCTACGCTTCCGGAAATTGCCGCATTTTCTTTCGCTTCCAAAGCAGATAGGTAATGAGCAGCGGAAGCGCCGCACCTACCCATGCCGCGGGGTCTGCAAAGCAGACACCGAAGAAGCCTGCACTCTTAGGGATCAGTGCAATAACGGCAAAGCGGCACAAAAGCTCGACTGCGCCGGAGAGCATGGGAACCAATCCCTCATTGAGCCCCTGCAGGGCGTTGCGGTATAGGAAGATCATGGCAAGGGGCAGGAAGAACCCGCTTGCGATGATCAGGTATTGCATGGCATAAGTAAAAATCTCCTCGGATGGATTTGATACAAACCAGCCCACGATAGATCTGCCGCCAAGGATGCAGATTGCGGCGGCAACCGCAGCAGCGGCAAGGCACAGAAAGAAACCCTGACGCATTCCTTCATAGATGCGCTTGTATTTTCCGGCGCCGAGGTTTTGTCCGCAGTAGGTAGCCAGCGCCGTGCCGAGCGTGGGCATGGTCTGCGTCGCGATATTGTTTACCTTGGAGGCTGCGGTGAAGGCGGCAACAACGCTTGAGCCAAAGACGTTGACGGCGCTTTGCATAATCATTGTGCCGACTGCCGTGATCGAATAATTGAGCGCCATCGGTATGCCGATGGCGAGCATTTTACGAATACCGATAAAATCCAGATAATAATCTCTGGAGGAAGTCCGCAAAATATCAAATTTATAAAACATGTAAAAAAAGCAGAGTACGGCAGACACGCCCTGTGAGATAATCGTTGCATAGGCGGCGCCCGCTGTGCCAAGCTTTACGTTTACGATCAGGAATATATCGAGCACGATATTTAAAACGGAGGAGAGGATCAAAAAGTAAAGCGGCGTTTTGCTGTCCCCGATCCCGCGCAGGATACCGGAGAGCACGTTGTAGAGCATCGTAAGGATAATGCCCGCAAAGATGACTTTGATATAGGCATCCGCCATGCCGATAATATTTTCCGGTGTATGCATCCACAGGAGAAGCTCTCTGGAAGCCGCGACAGTCGGTACGGTAAGGATCACGGACACGACCACTGTAAGTATCAGGGAGAGTGCCACATAATGCTTTAAAAGAGGAAAATCCTTTGCGCCGAAGGCATGGGAGATCATAACGCCAAAGCCCTGTGCGATCCCGTTGGCAAAGCCAAGCACAAGAAACATCAGACAACCGGTCGAACCAACGGCAGCAAGCGCTTCTTCGCCAAGGTATCTGCCAACGATGATCGTGTCGACCATATTGTAAAACTGCTGAAACAAATTTCCGAGAAGCACCGGAATGGAAAAGAAAAGAATCATTTTTAAGGGGCTGCCGGATGTCATATCTTTTGTCATTGGATTGCGTCTCCTCCTGTTCTCTGTTATAGTAAAAAAGAATGGCAAAGCATTCATCGCGTAGATAGTATACTGGATATGAGTGGAAAAAACAATTTATTTTTGCTTGAAAATGATACTTTTTTCCCAGAAAAGGAAAGCAATGGATATTAGTCTGGAATATTATAGGATTTTTTATTATGTGGCAAACTATAAAAGTATTACGCTGGCAGCGCAGCAGCTTTCCATCTCGCAGCCTGCGGTAAGTCAGGCGGTCAAGCATTTGGAGCACGCCGCCGCGTGCAAGCTGTTCGTGCGGACTTCAAAGGGCGTGCGCCTGACAAAGGAGGGCGAGATGCTCTATTCCTATGTGGCGCGCGGATATGAGACGATTCGCTCCGGGGAGCGGAGACTGTCTGAGATGTTAAATCTGGTGCAGGGAGAAATCTGCATCGGGGCAAGCGATATGACGTTAAAATATTATCTGCTGCCTTATCTGGAGGCGTTTCATGAGCGCTATCCGGGGATTCGCGTCAAGGTGACGAATGCGCCTACGCCGGAGACGCTTGGACATCTAAGCGAGGGAAAGATTGATTTTGGGATCATCAGTACACCGGCAAAGGTGCATCCGCAGATTTGCGTACAGCCGGTGCGGCAGGTGCAGGATGTGTTTGTCGCGGGCAGAAAGTTTCGTGAGCTTTTGGGCAGACAGCTTTCCTATCAGGAGCTGATGCAGCTTCCTGTAATGTGTCTGGAGGGGAATACGACGACAAGAAAATATGTAGAGGCATTTTTGGTGGAGGAATCCGTCTGTCTTTGTCCTGAATTTGAATTGGCGACGAGCGATATGCTGGTACAGTTTGCACTCCGTAATCTTGGGATTGCCAGTGTTGTGCGTGATTTTGCAGAGGATTATCTAAAAAA
>Garnier_p1__coassemble_684_pt1 | contig 24623 bp, 19 predicted proteins | sample Garnier_p1__metabat2_high_PE_021 | metagenome-assembled genome bin Garnier_p1 | reverse complement strand
CCCTGTGTGCGGCTATTACCATAAAATCTCTGCGGCTGAAAGAATCGAGATGATCTGTGACGCAGGTTCGTTTAAGGAAATGAACAGAGGGCTAAAGACAAAAAACCCGATTAAATTTCCCGAATACCGCAGCCGATTAGAGCTGTTTCGGCAGCAGACAGGAATGAACGATGCGGTAATGACCGGAATCGGGCAGATTGAGGGTGAGAAAGCGGCGGTTGCGGTGCTTGACGGCACGTTTTTTATGGGAAGCATGGGAACGGTCGTGGGTGAAAAGATCGCCCGTCTGGCAGAGACGGCGCAGAGGAAAAGGCTGCCACTCGTTATTTTTTCTGCAAGCGGCGGTGCGCGGATGCAGGAGGGCTTATTTTCCCTGCTGCAGATGGCAAAAACGGCGGTTGCGGTAGAGAACTTTAAGGATGCGGGCGGCTTATTTATTTCCTGTCTGACGCATCCGACAACCGGGGGCGTGAGTGCAAGCTACGCAAGTCTGGGAGATATTTTGATCGCAGAGCCGGATGCGCTCATAGGCTTTGCCGGACCGCGTGTGATCAGTCAGACCATCGGGCAGGAGCTGCCGGAGGGCTTTCAGCGGGCGGAATTTCTGTTGGAGCACGGGATGCTCGATATGGTAGTGGAGCGGCAGGAGCTAAGAGGTGTAATCGCCAGACTGCTCCGTATGCATAAAAGAGGGATATAGCGATGGAAACAGAAAAAATAATCACGCCTTATGAGCGGGTACAGATTGCGCGAAAGAAAAACAGACCAAATGTGATGGATTACATTGCGGCATTGTTCGATGATTTTGTGGAGCTTAAGGGCGACCGCCTTTCGGCGGATGATGAGAGTATCGTCGGAGGAATCGCGCTGTTTCGCGGCAGTCCCGTAACGGTGATCGGTCATCGGAAGGGACGGACGACCGAGGAAAACTTAAGATACAATTTCGGTATGGCATCTCCTGAGGGCTACCGGAAAGCGCTTCGGCTGATGAAGCAGGCGGAGAAATTTGAAAGACCCGTCATCACCTTTGTAGATACGCCGGGAGCATATCCGGGGATCGAAGCGGAAAATCACGGACAGAGCATTGCGATTGCGGAATGTATCGCAAAAACAATTACGCTGAAGGTTCCGGTTATTTCCATTATCACGGGCGAGGGAAGCAGCGGAGGTGCGCTTGCGATCTGCGCGGCTGACAGCGTATGGATGCTGGAAAACGCAGTTTATTCCATTTTATCACCGGAGGGATTTGCGGCGATCGTCTGGAAGGATGCAAAAAAGGCGGAGCAGGCATGTGAGCTGATGAAGCTTACGGCGGAGGAATTGCTGGAGTATGGTCTGATTGACGGAGTGATCCCGGAGGATCGGCAGAGTCTGCACCTGATTCGGAAAATGCTGACCAAGGAAATCAACAGACTCTCGCGCATGAGCGCAGAGAGCCTTACAGCGGCAAGGTACAAAAAATACAGATACATTGAGGGAGCGTATGCACCCGTGAGCGAGCAGTGAGGCAGGAGTGAAATGAGAGGAATACATATTGTGGGAACAGGGCGTGCCCTTCCCGAAAAAATATTGACGAACGAAGATATGAGCAGGCTGGTGGATACCTCCGACGAGTGGATCGTCACAAGGACCGGCATCCGGCAGAGGCATATCTGCGGGCAGGAGACCTGTGCGTCGCTCGCATCCGAGGCGGCAAAAAAAGCACTGCAGGAGGCGGCGGAAAAGGAACAGGTAAGACCGGAGGAAATTGGAGCGGTGGTCGTTGCAACGGCTACCTCGGACTATGATTTTCCCAGTACGGCATGTCTGGTGCAAAAAGAGCTGGGACTTAGCAGCGAGACGATGGCATTTGATCTGGCGGCGGCGTGCAGCGGGTTTTTATACGGCTTGGAGGTATGCCGCGGATTGCTGACGGACAATAGGAAAAAGTATGTACTGTTGATCGGAAGTGAACAACTGTCAAAAATTACGGATTATACCGACCGTCAGACCTGTATTCTGTTCGGGGACGGGGCGGGTGCCACAGTCCTCCGGCTGGACGACAGCCTTTATGTACATCGGGCATGGTCAAGGGGAAGCAGCGAGTCGCTGTATTGCGAGGGTGTGGGAACCGATGGCGCAAAGCTGAAAATGGATGGATCAGAGGTGTTCCGGTTCGCCGTCCGCGCGTTCACACAGGGCATGGAGGAGGTTCTTATGGAGGCGGGCGTTCGATTGGAGGAGGTCGATCACGTCATTTGTCATCAGGCAAACCGGCGCATCATAGAGCATGTCATGAAAAAATATCCCGGTCAGGAGAGAAAATTTTATATCAATATTGAACATTATGGTAATACCTCTGCGGCGAGCATACCGATCGCTCTGGATGAAATGAGAGAAAAAGGGATGCTTAAGGAAGGGATGAGAGTGCTTGCGGTTGGTTTTGGAGCCGGCTTTACATGGAGCGGCGCGCTGTTTACTATTTAACGCGCAGTCTAAAGAGGGCATAGGGAAAAAACCGTAAAAAAGACGGCTGCCGTCTTTTGTGCAGACACTTCGGAATGGAGGAGAAAATGAAAATAAACGAATTGTTACAGACGGAATATCCGTTTATTCAGGGCGGAATGGCGAATATTGCAACAGGTGCGTTCGCGGCGGCGGTTTCTAACGCGGGAGGTCTGGGACTGATCGGCGCTGGCGGAATGGATGCTGACATGCTTCGTGAGAATATCCGCATCTGCAAGGAGCTGACGACAAAGCCGTTTGGCGTCAATCTTATGCTGATGAATCCGCAGGTCGATGAAATGGCGGAGATCGTTGTTCAGGAGGGCGTCAAGATCATAACGACGGGCGCGGGAAGCCCTGCTAAATATATTTCCCGTTGGAAGGAACACGGGATGATCATTATGCCGGTTGTGGCTTCGACAGCCCTTGCAAAAAAAATGGAAAGTCTGGGAGTGGATGCTGTGATTGCGGAGGGTACGGAGAGCGGTGGACACGTCGGGGAGATGACGACGATGGCGCTGATTCCGCAGATCGTTGACGCGGTATCTGTTCCGGTCGTGGCGGCTGGCGGCATTGCGGACGGCAGACAGTTGACGGCTGCGTTTGCACTCGGTGCAAGCGGCGTGCAGCTTGGCACCTGTCTTTTGGTGGCGGAGGAATGCCCGATTCACCAGAATTATAAAAATGCGCTGCTTAAGGCAAAGGACAACGGCACGATCGTGACCGGACGAATTGCGGGCACACCGGTGAGAATCCTCAAAAATGCGATGGCGCGGGAATATGTCAAGCAGGAAAAGCGCGGCGCAGACAAGATGGAACTGGAAAAATTTACGCTTGGTTCGCTAAGACGCGCAGTGTTTGACGGAGACGTCAAAAACGGCTCGCTGATGGCGGGGCAGGTATGCGGGCAGTTGGAGGAAATAAAGCCGATCCGCGCGATTTTTGAGGACATGTATGACGGCTGTCTGCAGACTGTGGGCAAGCTTTGTGCAGAGCAGTAGTCAAGGAAAAGGAACAAAGGCTGTGCGGTCAGGGAAGGAGAGAAGCTATGGCTTGTATGAAAACGGTGTTCATGTATGCGGGGCAGGGCAGTCAGCATAGCGGCATGGGAAAGGATATGTATGAAAAATATCCCGCATACCGTCGGGTGCTTGATGGTCTGGAGCTTGATTTTGACATTAAGAAGCTGATGCATGAGGGCGATACGTCAGTCTTGGCACAGACAGAATATACGCAGCCCTGCATGGCGGCGTTTGCGGCGGGTGTGACGGAGGTATTGAAAGAGCGGGGGATTTTTCCCGACGCCGTATGCGGACTGAGTCTGGGAGAATATGGCGCGCTTTTTGCGGCGGGCGTGTTTTCGGCAGAGGACTATATCGGGATCACTGCCTTTCGCGGAAGGGCGATGGCGGACGCGGCAAGGGGAAAAACATGCAGTATGAGTGCTGTTTTGGGAAGCACGGCGGCAGAGACCGAGGAGGTCTGCAGGCGGGTGAATGAACAGAACGAATTTGGCTTTGTCGCGCTGGTAAATTATAATTGTCCTGGTCAGTATGTGATCTGCGGGGATGAGACGGCTGTGGCGCAAGCGGAAGCGCTGTTAAAGGAAATGGGGAGGAAGCGAAGCGTCCGTTTAAAGGTAAGCGGGCCGTTCCATACGAAGTATATGAGCCCCGCCGCAGAAAGGCTGGCGGAAAAGTTGGCGTCTGTCACCTTCCGCAAGCCGAATCTTCCGGTCGTGTTAAATATGACAGGAGATTATTATGACGGGGTCTCCTGTCTTAAGGAATATTTGTGTATGCAGATTCAAAACAGCGTGCGATTTGAGGACAGTATTGCAAGGCTGCTTAAGGACGGAGCGGAGCGATTCATTGAGATCGGACCGGGAAATGTGCTGACGGGCTTTGTCAAAAAAACGGCGAAGGCGTACGGAAAAACAGTGACAGTTGATACGATCGATACGGCAGAACAATTAGACGCCGTATTGGAAACAGGAAGCCGCACATAGAAAAAGAACGCGGATAAGGAGGAATTTGGCGTGGAGAACCAAAAAACAGCAGTGGTGACAGGAGGAAGCAGGGGAATTGGCAGAGCCATCTGCGTGCGTATGGCAAAAATGGGAATGAATGTAATTTTTAATTACAATTCCGGGGAGGAAGCGGCGAAGGAAACCGTTTTGCTCTGTGAAAAATACGGTGTTAAGGCACATGCCCTAAAGGCAGACGTAAGTAAAGAGGAAAGCTGCGCGGCATTTATAGATGAGGCGCTGCGGCTTGCAAACGGGCGCATGGATGTTTTGGTAAATAACGCCGGAATTACGAGAGACGGACTGCTGATCAAAATGTCGGATAAGGAGTTTGACGATGTTATCAATGTGAATCTAAAGGGCTGCTTTTATATGTCAAGATTGGCAGCCAAGGTGATGCTAAAGCAGCGGAGCGGAAAAATCATCAATATCAGCAGCGTCATCGGGATCATTGGAAATGCGGGACAGACAAATTATGCGGCGAGCAAGGCGGGAGTCATCGGATTTTCCAAGGCGCTGGCAAGGGAGCTTGCATCCAGAAAGATCAATGTAAACGTCATTGCACCGGGCATGATCGAGACGGATATGACAGATGCGCTGAGCGATGCGCTCAAAGAAAAGACGCTGGAGGCAATTCCGTTTCGCGAGATAGGAAAAGCGGAGGACATTGCAAATGCCGCGGCATTTTTGGCAAGTGAGGAAAGCCGGTATATCACAGGACAGGTGCTCTGTGTAGACGGAGGGATGGTGATTTGATGAGGAGAGTTGCAGTAACGGGATTGGGTGCGGTTACGCCGATCGGAAATAATGTGGCGGATATGTGGCGTTCTGTAAAAGAAGGAGTCTGCGGCATTGCACCGATCACGCATTATGATACCACGGGCAGAAAGGTCACGTTGGCGGCAGAGGTCAAGGAGTTTCAACCGGAGGAGATGATCGATAAAAAGGAGCTGCGCAGAATGGACAGATTTACCCAATTTGCAGCAGTGGCAGCAAAGGAAGCGATAGAGGATGCGGGGCTTTTGATGGAGCAGGAAGATCCAAAGCGCTGCGGTGTCGTTGTTTCCAGCGGAATCGGCGGCATTGATCTGATACAGGAGTTCACAATTACCGGCGAGAAAAAGGGCTATGACCGTATATCGCCGCTGTTTATTCCGATGTCGATCTCCAATATTGCTGCCGGACAGCTTGCGATCACCTACGGCTTCCGTGGAATGTGCAGTTGTCCGGTCACTGCCTGTGCGGGCGGGACAAACGCGATCGGGGATGCCTTCCACTACATTAGGGACGGCTATGCGGAGGTCATGCTGTGCGGAGGTACCGAGGCGTGTATCACACCGCTTGGCATGGGAGGCTTTACGGTTATGAAGGCGTTGTCTGCCGGCACGGACCCGAATCGCGCATCCATTCCCTTTGATGCGGAGAGAAGCGGTTTTGTCATGGGAGAGGGCGCTGGGATTCTCGTGCTGGAGGAGTATGAGCATGCGGTCCGGCGCGGCGCAAGGATTTACTGTGAGCTTGTCGGTTATGGTGCAACCTGTGACGCGAACCATATCACTGCGCCGCTGGAGGACGGAAGCGGCGCTGCGGATTGCATGACGCTTGCGCTTGAGGATGCGAAGCTAAGACCTGCGGACATTACCTATATCAACGCGCACGGAACATCAACGCCGTTAAATGACAGGTGTGAGACAAATGCGATCAAGACGGCGTTCGGCAGTCATGCAGGAGAGGTGATGGTCAGCTCCACAAAGGCGATGACGGGACATATGCTTGGAGCGGCGGGCGCAGTAGAGGGGATCATTTCCGCGCTCAGTGTATGCAGCGATTATGTGCCGGCAACCATTAACTATCGGATGCCGGATGAACAGTGCGATCTGGATATTGTTCCCAATACAGGCAGGGATACCGTCGTTGGCTGCGCAATGTCAAATTCGTTGGGCTTCGGCGGGCATAATGCAAGCATTATTTTTAAAAAGTGCGAAAATGGGAGGTAGCATATGGAATTAAATTCAAATGAGATCCAGAAAATCCTGCCTCACCGGTATCCGTTTTTATTGGTGGATAAGATCACGGAATGCGTACCGGGGAAAAGCGCGACGGGAATCAAATGCGTCAGCGCCAATGAAATGCAGTTTCTGGGGCATTTCCCAAAGAAGCATATCATGCCGGGAGTTTTGATCGTGGAGGCATTGGCGCAGACCGGCGCGGTTGCGATGCTGACGGAGGAAGAAAATAAGGGGAAGCTTGCGCTGTTTGGAGGGATCAAGTCCTGCCGGTTTAAGCGCCAGGTCGTACCCGGAGACGTCTTAGAGCTGCGGTGTGAGATCATTACAAAAAAGGGCTCGGTTGGAATCGGAAAGGCAGTCGCAGCAGTAGACGGAAAGACCGCTGTGATCGCGGAACTTCTATTTGCAATTACCGATGAAAGCTGATATAATCCCGTTGTCTGAGAATTGTGAATAAATTGTTAATAAATAAGCTGCAAAGGGATAGAGGGTAATGCTACAGGACGCTTTTTTAAAAGTATATACGAAGTTTAAGCTGCATTTTTATAAGAAGTTTTTTGAGCGGGTCAATGACAGAGAGGCGTCTTTAACGACGGTAGAGACATTTTGTATGGAGATCATCCACTCGATGGGCAAGCCGACGATCAATGAGTTTGCGACGGAGGCAAATATATCTTCTCCGAATGCCGCGTATAAGATCAATAATTTGATCAAGAAGGGGTATTTGCGCAAGGTGCAGTCGGAGGAGGATAAGCGGGAGTATTATCTTGAGGTCACGGAAAAATATATGGACTATTATAATATTACCTATAATTATATAGGTGAGGTTATGGAACGCATGGAGGGACGGTTTTCAGAGGAGGAGCTTCGTGTAATTGAAAATGCGCTCAATATCATCAGTGATGAGCTTATGCCGGAATTTGATATTCGGCGGGAGGAATAAGACCGGAGCTATGCGCCGGTCTTATTTCACAGGCAGCGGCTGTTATTTTTCGTTCGTACTGTTCCAAAAAAATTATTTATGCCAGATCCGATCTGCGTATCTTTCTTCCAGAATCTGATTAAATTCTCTCCCGCCGTCAATGTTTGCGCTTTTAAACACCGGAGGCTCGAATCCTTTTTCCACCATATCCCTGATGGCTTCATAAATCGTTTGCTGAAGCAAAAGGCAGGTGCTAAAAGAAGACGTTCCGCATACTTTGCTGTCAAACCCTTCTATCTCAAGGGCGGCATCTCCAAATTCAGACTGATTATCCAGTACCACATCTGCAAATTCATACAGAAGCTTACCCGATGAATGGCGGGAGGCAGATGCCTTGGATATGTCAAGGGCTGTTACTACGATCACCTTACAGCCTTTTTTCTTTACATATTCGGCGATTTCAATACTTAATGGATTTCTTCCTGAGTTTGAAATGATGATAAATACATCTTCCGGGCGAACATCTACCTGACGCATCAGATAATAAGCGTTTCCCTCCACACTCTCAAAAATTCCGTCTGAATGATCGCGTATGATTTTGGATGGGATCAGACCGCCGGCGCGGCCGCATACTTCAATGGCACCCGCATAAGAGTGTCCGCTTCCAAATGCCTGAAGAATCCCGCCGCTGCGAATAGATTCAGAGATCAGCAGGGCTGCATTGTGAATGTTGCCGCCCTGTGTATTTTTAAGCTTTTCCATGCTTTCTTCCGCTTTATCAAAAAACTCAAATGCCATGTTCTTCTCTCCTCATGCTTTGGTTGAAATTATCCCAAAATTCCCAATGCGTGCAATGCGATCGATAATGCCAGTACGATCAGGGTTGCTTTTGTAGATGTCATTTTCTTTCTGCCGAGCAGCCAATAAACACTGCCGACGACTGCCGCAGGAATCAGACAGGGCATAATCTGATTTAAGATTTCCTGACCGTTTACGGAAATCTCTCCGCTCACAAAGGTTGCGGTCACATTTGCTTTTACAACCGTTGCGATCAATGCCCCTACCACGGTAATCCCCAAAAGCGTCGCTGACGCTGTCAAAGCGTTCAGCTTATCCTTGGCGGACGTAATAATTCTGCAGCCTTCGCGATAGCCGATGCTTACCGAAAACATACGAAAGATGAGAATTGCTAAGTTTACAAGCATCCAGATGATCGCGCCGGTTATATTTCCCTCCGATCCCATATATGCCGCGATCGAACCGAAAATTGTTGGGAACAATACGCCAAACAGCGTATCGCCGACACCGGCAAAGGGTCCCATGAGACCTGTTTTTAAGCCCTTTACCGTTTCCTTGGCTTTTATCCCTTCCGAATCCTCGGTTGCGGCATCTATTCCCAGAATAAAACCTCCCATATGAGGTGTCGTGTTAAAGAACTGAAGGTGCGTTTTCATCATTTCTTTCTGATCTTCGGGATTTTTATATAATTTCTGAATGATCGGGAGCATTGCCCAAAGATAGCCAACACCCATTTGTTTTTCGTAGTTCCATGTAACCTGCGAACCCATGATCCATCTTTTACTTAAGCTGTTGATCTCTTTTTTTGTCAGCTTTGTTTCTGTTCCATTAGTCTTCATATTCTCCATCTAACAGTCCCTCCTGTGAAAACTCACCATTTGCTGCAACTACGTTTCGGCATTCTTTCACGCTTTGCTGGAATGAAATTACTGCCATTGCGACGCCCAGAATTGCGACGCCAAGCATTGGCACAGCAAGATATGCTGCTGCAAAAAATCCGATCAACAAAAATGAAATGTATTTTTTTACCGGCAGATAACGAAGAAGAATCGCGATACCGACTGCCGGGAGCAGACCGCCTGCAACGCTTAGACCGCCTGTCAGCCATTCGGGTATATTTTCCACAAGTGTATTTACAATATCCTTACCGAATATCAGCATCACAAATACCGGAAATGCTCTCGAAAGCCCCCATGGGATCATGCCATACCAGATATTACGCTTAATTGCGCCCAAATCCATTTTCTCAATTGCCGCCTCCACTCTCTTTGCAAAGAACACGTTACTGAACCTTCCAAAAATGTCGAGATTTACCATTAAAAGCCCTACCGGAACTGCGAGCGCGATAGCAAATTCAATGCCTCGTCCCGAGATTGCTGCAAAAGCAGTTCCTATGATCGCTCCGGTCACATAGTCGGGCATCGAGGATCCGCCGTATGTGCCTACTCCCAGTACCATAAGCTGCAGCGTAGCGCCGACTGTAAGACCGGTTGTCACATCTCCCATGATGATGCCTGCAAGAATCCCCGCAAATATCGGTTTTCCATCAAAAACAGCAGTCATGAGACTATCCCAAATAAATATTAGTGATAAAATTGTAAGTGCAATAATTTGCCATGTCTGTATTTCCATATCGTTTTGACCTCCTTCTGCCTAATGAAGATAGGAACGGAATGTTTTTTTCTCATCATTCGGAACCATCTGTGCGTAAACTGTAACACCGGCTTTCTCAACAGCTTCAATATGCGAAAGCTCCTCCAAAGTGCAGTAGACTGATTTTTTAATTCGTTTTCTGCCTTCCTTTTCTCCCATATTTCCTATATTTACTTCCTTTACCTTCAAGCCGTTTTCGATGAGCCGCTGGATCGTCCTTGTCTTGTTGACGATCAGAAATACTCTCTGATTGCTGTAAATGCCGGCATTTAACCGCGCTGCTGCATTATCAACGGTCAGGATGCTTAAATGTACGCCGGCAGGTACTGCTGCCTTTAATGCGCTGACTCCGATTTCATCCTTTAACACCTCATCATCTGCAATTATGATCCGGTCTGCCTGTAAGGCGCGCGTCCAAAAGGTTGCTACCTGTCCGTGAATCAATCTTTCGTCCAGGCGGAAATTTACAATCCCGTTTTTATCCGTCGGGTCCTTTGGAGGCTGTATTTCTTTTTTCTCTTTGGGGGCAGCAGGGGTTGCGTAAAGCTCGCCTGTCTGTGCAATCGCCTCTGCCAAAGTTTCTCCGGCATTGAGCAGAATGAGAAGCTGTTGGCTAAGACCTGCGACAAGAGAAATATTTTTGTGTTCCGCTGTGATACGCATGGCTGCATTATAGGGCGTTCCTCCGGGCAGATCGGCAATGATTGCCGTGCATTCCTCCGCGCCTCTTTCTGCAAGAATCTTCTCATATTTTCTCTCGACGTCTTCTTTCGTCATATCCTCAGTAAATGCAACCGGAATAAAAGATGAGGTGTCTCCTGTTACCATTTCACACCCCGACTTACATCCTTCTGCATAGGAGCCGTGTGCAGCTATGATATAGTACATATTGTTACCCCTCCTGTTCCTTTAAGATAAATTCAATGACCGGTACGATAACATCGGGCTTTTGTACAGGCAATGTCACAAGAAGCGCCTTGTCTTCAAACGTGTCCTTAATATGGACTTCCGTTATTTCAAGATTCAGGTCCTTATGCGACTTTCTCTTTCCCGACAAGCCTTCATCCTGAATATATTGGATCTCTGAGTGGTCATTTAAAAGCTGTGCATACTCGATCTCCCCGCCGAGACCATTGAGCAGCAGTGTGCGGTATGGCCATGAAAACAGATGCAGGTACAGATGATTGCCCTTCTGTGTAAATCTTGCATCCAAAGGTGCGTCGTATCGGCTCGGTCCGCATCCGTAAATAGCTTCTTTATGGAGGCGCATCCACTCTTTTATCTCGTCCAGAATACTCTGCGTACGTTTGTCGATTTCGCCTCTGCCGTTTGGTCCGATGTTAAGCAGCATATTCCCGCCTTTTGAGACCGTATCGATCAGGAGCTTGAGCACCATTTCCGAGGATTTCCAATTCAAATTGTCGCGGTCGTATCCCCAACTGTTGTTTAAGGTCTGGCAGGCTTCCCATATAATCGGTTTTGCGCCGTTGTCATCCTTAGAGCTTCTTTGATACTGCTCAAACGTTCCGACGCCCCTGCCAAGTCCCAGTCTGTCATTGAGAATGATCTCCGGTTGCAATGAAAGAATCATTTTTTCTAATTCTTCCGATGCCCAGTCATCTTTTCCTTTCCCGACAGACATTCCCCAGTCACGCTGCGGATAAGAAAAGTCAAACCACAGGTAGTCGATTTTTCCGTATCCCGTGAGAAGCTCCCTTACCTGTCCATGCATAAATTTTTGGTAGGCTTCCATATTTCCGGGATGATCGTTAAGATACTCTTTGTTATTTCTCTCAGGATGATACCCGTCCACAAGAAAATCGGGATGATACCAATCGAGCAGAGAAAAATACAGACCGATCTTTAGACCTTCTTCACGGAAAGCTTCCACATATTCTTTCACAAGATCACGCCCCAATTTTGTGTTTGTAATCTTATACTCGGAAAGCTTCGTATCCCAGAGTGCAAATCCTTCGTGATGCTTTGCGGTCAGAACCGCATACTGAAATCCGGCCTCCCTCGCCTCTCTTGCCCATTTCTTTGCGTCAAAGAAATCAGGATTGAAATTATCAAAATATTTTTTGTACTTTTCTGCTCCGATCTGCTCTAAGGTCATTACCCATTCATGCCTTGCCGCTGCCGAAAACAGACCAAAGTGAATGAACATCCCAAAACGATCATGCACAAACCAATCCGGGTCTCCGTAGTTTTTCGCCCATTCATAAATATCCCTGCATCTCATGTTGTGTACATCCTTCCTACTGATTTTTTGCTATGCATAACAATTGTCTATATTATAATTTTTTTGCTTCTCATATCTTGGAAATTTTACGAACTGGAAACTTATTTTATATTTTTCACATGATTGCAAGTTTGTTTTTGTGCAATGTATATATAATTGTATCGCTTTTTTGGATTTTTTGGGTGAAATGAGATTTTTATTGGGATTTGAAGTTTTTCTGATGCAGTAAGATTTTTGAAGTGCTGCTTTGCAGAGTTATGTTCCGGCGCAGACAAGCGCGTTTTTGCAGTAGGATGACCGGGGGAAGAAAAGAGGCGTGGTCTATCCTTTCCCCGGCTTTTGTGCTATTTTTTTATATTCGAGAATGATCATCTCCATTACGAAGCGTTCGATCAGCATATGACTTTGTACATTGGACGAAAAGCTGTATAAAATCGGATAGCGCACCATGGAGTTGTTTGCGGCATCCTTGTTGGAAGTGATCAGCGCCAATTCAGCCTTCGTTTTCTTTAAGTATGTCTTAAAATGGTCGTTCAGACGCAGTCCGTCCCCATACAAATATTGCCCTGAGTTGGAAAAGATGATAACAAGTGTATTTTCACTTGTATTTCGCAGATATTCCTCCTGCATGGTGTCATAGGTGTAGGTTCTGATATATTTCCCTTCGTCTGCCAGTCGATACATAAAATCTAAGGCAATATTTTGGGAATAGACACTTCCGAAAGCCAGAACGTTGCTGTGGTCATAGATGGCTTTTGCCAGTTGCTTGAGAATACCCTTATCGATCGTGTCTGAAAAGCAGGCAAGATCATCCTTGAGGATTTTTAAGTATGCTTCCCAGCCTTCTTTTTCAATATATCGCCACATCATCACCTTGTCTTCGTACCCAAGATAGCCCGAACGTCTTTTTTCATTCCGCGCAAAGTCTTTAAATTCTTTATAATCATCAAAACCGATCTTTTTGACAAACTTAGAGATTTTCGATTTAGATATGTTGCAAAGCTCCGCCATAGTCTCAATGGATAGCTTATCAATTTCATTGATATTTTCCAGCATGACATCTACAATATGCAGATCGGTAGGGTTAGTTCCTAAGTTATTTCTTAAATTGAGTAATCTGTATCCTACAATAAACATGTCGGCGGCCTCCTTCCATCGGAATCATCCCAAGCTTTGCTTTGTAATTATGATAGCCGAAGTGATGACCCAAAACAAGCCTAAAAATCAATCTCTAAAAGGTTTTTTGGCTTCTTCCTTTTTGGTTTTTATCACGGCATGAAATATGTAATCCTTCCGCCACGATAATTTTTGACATCAGGGAGGGCGTATGATAAACTAAAAATTAAAGAAAAAGAGATAAATTTGCGCATTTTGAGGTGGCACAGTTGGATAAATACGAATATAAATTAAAGCTGGATCAGATAAAATCTCTGGCTGCGGAGCACAATTATGAGGCGGCTGCGGAGCTTGCAGATACGATAAACTGGAATAAGATCAAGAATGTCAACGCGTTGATAAAGGCGGGGGAGATTTATGAAAAGGTGGAGCGCTATGAGGAGAGCCGCGATATTCTTCTTATGGCGTACGACCGCTCGCCGATCGGGCGTATGATCATCTACCGTCTGGCTGAGGTTGCTGTCAAAATGGGCAATTATTCAGAGGCAAAGGAATATTATGACGAATTTGTGGAGATCGCGCCTCACGACAACCTAAAGTATGTGCTGCGCTATGAGATCAGCCGGGCGCAGGGAGCGGACGTTAAGGCGCTGATTGCGATCCTTGAGGAGCTTAAGGAGCAGGAATATCTGGAGGAGTGGGCGTTTGAGCTTGCGTGTCTGTATCATAAGGCGGGCATGAGCGAGAAGTGCATTGAGGCGTGCGACGAGCTGATCCTATGGTTTGGAGACGGCCCTTATGTGGAGCATGCGCTGGAGCTTAAGATGCTCTATCAGCCGCTGACAAGCCAGCAGGAGGAGAAGTACCGCCGTTTCCGTCAGAAGAAGGAAGGAATTGTCGAGGTGACGCCGGATGATACGCTGGAATCGGGAGAGATCATCAGGGAGACTGTTCAGATTCCAAAGGTAAAGTTAAATCCTGAGCGGTTTAATACACAGAACCTGCAGGAGGAGCTGCAAAAGAGTATGCAGCAGATCATGGAGGCGACTGAAAAAGAGACAGTGCAGGACGGCATGGATAACATTAAGAAATTGGTCGAGGATATTCCATATCTGCAGCTTCCTAAGGAGGAGACGGTTTTAAAGGAGCAGACGGCGGAGCTGCCGCATATTGAGACGGATGCAGAAATCGACGACTCCCTAAAGACAAACTTTAAAGAACTTCTGGCAGAGGACAGGGACGGGCAGATGAGCCTGTATGTGCCGAATCACAGGCACATCGAGTCACAGATCACCGGGCAGATCAATATTGACGAGGTGCTAGCAGAGTGGGAAAAGACGAGGCGTGCAGCCGAGACGGCATTGCAGGAGGCGCAGCAGCGAAAGCTGGAGTCCGCAAAGGCGAGGGCGCTCCAGGAGGCAGGGGATATTATGGGGCGTCTTGCCGACATTATTCCGAAGCTGGATTCCGGCTTTACACCGAAGGATTTGCTGGATGAGGAGTATCTCGGCGGCAAGCCTCTGGAGGAGGACCGTGCGGCGGAGATGGTTGCGAATATGAATCAGCTTCTGCAGCAGGAGATTGACAGACTTTCGGACGAGAATGCACAGATTGACGAGCAGCTTGCGGCGGCGGGCGCCGATCGGAGAGAGGACACATTGGAGGATATGCCGGCAGCATCCCATGAGGCGGAGGGATTATTCGGCAGTGACAGCAGCCCGGAGGGGGGCTATGGAATTGAGGCGCTTGAAGCGCTTGAAGATGAGCAGCAGGAGAACCCTTTGGCAGAGGATGCAAAGCTGCCGGAAATTGACGTTGCGGCTGTACTTTCCAAGGAGCTGTTCGGGCAGGAGGAGCAGGCGGTTACAGAACCGGACAGCGGAGCAGCCGTTGACATGGAGGAGCGGCTTTTTGCAGTTGCCAAGGAGGACGTACGCGAGACGGTGAGACTGTCTGCGGAGACGAAGCGTCTAAAGACGTTTGAGCGGCCGCGCGAGGAGACTGTTCCGCAGGTAGAGCTGCCGGAGGATGAAAAGACTCGCGTGATTCAAAAGCTTTCTAAGGAACAGAGGGAGCTCTTTACTTACTTCCTGCCGATCAGCGGCATGGAGCAGCAGATCTGTCAGGCGCTCACGGGAGCAGCGGCGCGACTTCGGGCAGGCGGGGGTGCGTCGACCGGGAATATGATCATTCAGGGCGGACAGGGCAGCGGTAAGACGGTTCTGGCAACGAGTATGATCAAGGCGCTGCAGAAGGAAACAGGAAAGCCGAACGGACGGATCGGCAAGATCGAGGCTTCCGTTCTAAATCAGAAAAATGTCCGGGCGCTTTTACAGAAGGTAGCGGGGGGATGTCTGATCATTGAAAAAGCAGGCGGACTTTCAAAGGAAACGGCGCAGCAGTTAGGCGTGCTGCTGGGGGCAGATCAAAGCGGTGTCTTCGTGATCGTTGAGGATACGGGCAAGGGAATCCGAAAAGCACTTAGTAAGGATGCCGGGTTTGCGGCAAGATTTTCCGAAAAGATCAATATTCCGATTTTCACAAGTGACGAGCTGGTTGCGTTTGGAAAGTCGTATGCACATGATCTGGGTTACACGATCGATGAGATGGGTGTTCTGGCGCTTTATAACTGCATCAGCAATATCCAAAAGCTGGATGAGGCAACAACGTTAAGCGAGGTCAAGGAGATTGTGGATACGGCAGTTGCGCGCGCAGAGCGCGGCGGCTTAAAAAAGGCGTTCAGCATTATCGCTTCGCACAGATATGACGAGGATGATTATGTGATTCTCCGCGAGAAGGATTTTGAATTTTAAATCAGAAAGAGGTATGGGGTATGGCAAATTTTTCTGAACTGGATCGTTATTTGTTCGGGCAGGCGACACATTATGAAATCTATCGCAAGCTGGGAGCGCATCCGCGGCAGCAGGATGGAACAGACGGGGTATGCTTTACACTGTGGGCGCCGAATGCAAGCCGGGTATGGGTGATCGGAACATTTAATCAGTGGGATGAACATGCACATGAGATGATATGTCTGACGCCGGAGACGATGGGGATTTTCGAGCTTTTTATACCGGGGGTAGCGGAGGGAGAGCTCTATAAGTATGTCATTGAGACAAAGCAGGGAGAACGCCTGTATAAGGCGGATCCTTATGCGAATTATGCAGAGCTTCGTCCGGGGACAGCATCTGCAGTGGCGGATATTGAGCACTTCCGATGGACGGACGACAAATGGATGATGCACCGGGCGCGTATCAAGGATATTTATGCCGAGCCAATGGCGATCTATGAGGTGCACCCCGGTTCATGGATGCGCCATCCGGGCAGGGAGGACGACGGCTTTTATAGCTATCGGGAGCTGGCAGAAGCCTTGATCCCGTATGTTGTCGATATGGGGTATACGCATATTGAGCTGATGGGAATTGCGGAATATCCGTATGACGGCTCATGGGGGTATCAGGTAACCGGCTATTATGCGCCGACGTCCCGCTACGGAACGCCGGAGGACTTTGCCTATTTTGTCAATGAGTGCCACAGACACGAGCTGGGAGTGATCTTAGATTGGGTTCCCGCACATTTTCCGCGCGACGCCCATGGGCTGGCGGAGTTTGACGGCACCTGTCTGTATGAGTATGCAGATCCGCGGAAGGGGGAGCATCCCGATTGGGGAACGAAGATATTTGATTACGGCAAAAATGAGGTCAAGAATTTTTTGATCGGCAGCGCGCTGCTTTGGGTGGAGCACTATCATGTGGACGGTCTGCGCGTCGACGCGGTGGCATCCATGCTCTACCTTGATTATGGAAAGCAGGAAGGGCAGTGGGTGCCAAATCAGTACGGAGAGAACAAAAACCTTGAGGCGATCGAGTTTTTTAAGCATCTGAATACGCTGATTCTTGGAAGAAATCCGGGGGCGGTCATGATTGCCGAGGAATCAACGGCATGGCCGCAGGTCACGGGAGCGGTGGAAAATGGCGGTCTGAATTTCAGCTATAAATGGAATATGGGCTGGATGCACGATTTTTTGGATTATATGAAGCTGGACCCTTATTTTCGCAAGGATAATCATCACAGGATGACCTTTGCAATGACCTATAATGAGAGTGAAAAATATATTTTGGTGCTCTCGCATGACGAGGTCGTACATTTGAAATGCTCCATGCTCAACAAAATGCCGGGGCTTGGAATTGATAAGTTTCGGAATCTTATGGCAGGCTATGCCTTTATGATTGGGCATCCGGGGAAAAAGCTGCTCTTTATGGGGCAGGAATTTGCACAGCTTAGAGAGTGGAGCGAGGAGCGCGAGCTTGACTGGTATCTGCTTGAGCATGCGGAGCATTTACATATGCAAAGCTGGGTAAAGGCGCTGCTTGGGCTTTACCGTAAAAACCGCGCGCTGTATGAGCTTGACAGTAGCTGGGGCGGTTTTGAGTGGATCAATGCAAATGACGCGGAGAGGAGCATTTACAGCTTTGTCAGAAAGAGCAGGGATGGAAAAAACAATCTGTTGTTTGTGATTAATTTTACGCCGATGGAGCGGGAGGATTATCGGGTCGGTGTGCCGAAGAAGGGGAGCTACCGTCTGTTGTTAGACAGCGACGCCACAGCCTTCGGAGGTACGGGCAAAACGAAGAAGGAGAACTTTTTGGCGGAGAAAAAGCCGTGTGACCAAAGACCGTTTTCGATTCGTTATCCGTTGTCTCCTTACGGAATTGCCGTATTTCGGTTTTGATCGGGTATCTGTGTGCTACGGGCAGAAAAGCCAGTATATAAAACTTAATAATTAAGCTGGTGTTACCGATATATATATCAGCTATGAATGGCGCATAGCATGCGCCATTTTGTTGACATAAGAGTGGCTCGCGAAGCGTGTCACTCGTTGTTTATAAAATTCAAGGTGATTCGGGAGAATACAAATGAGAGTAGAGCAGCAGAATGCAAATATGGTAGATGCACTGAATAAGAATATCGGACCGGAGAACGCCGAAAATCTTCTGTTTCAGGAGGCGCTGATCGGCAAGGGCGCTTTTGCACCGGAGAAAACGGAGCATGCGGAATACGGAAAATCGGTGAATGTGAAGGACGCGACCTATTTAAAGCCGCAGTCTGAGGAGAAAAAGACCGCGGCAGAACGCTATGAGCAGGGCAGCACGCTTGATGCGGCAGAGCGCAAGGATCAGATGGTTGTCCTTTCCAATACCACCTCGGCGGAGGATTATGCGAGGATGCAGGAGGAAGGCTTTTCGTTAGACGAGACAGCCTCCAACACGATTGTGACGGAGACGGATAAGATCAAAGCGCAGCTTGCTAAGGCAGGTGTGGATATTTCGGTATTTGGGGACGATCTCAGTAAAGAGCAGATTGAGGAGATTGCGGGGAATGCCGGGGTTGCGATGCAGATCGAGCGCGCGTTAAGAGAGAATGACCTTCCGTACACAGAGGAAAATCAAAAGGACGCCATAGAGGCATGCAGGATTGCGGGAACATTAAAGACCCCGCAGGACGGAGCGGTTAAGTATTTGCTCGATAATCAGCTCGCGCCGACGATCGAGAATTTGTATAAGGCGGAATACAGCACTGCGGGCTATCGGCAGCAGCCGGCGCAGAACACAGAGTTGGGAGCGATGCAGGAGCAGGTTGAGCGCGTGATCCGTCAGGCGGGACTTGAGGTAAATGAGGGCACTCTGGCAGAAAGTAAGTGGATGCTGGACAATGAGATCCCTTTGACAGAGGAAAATTTAAGCTATGCAGACTCGCTTAGAAAGCTTACGTTTCCGGTGGAGGAGCAGAGTCTGGTCGACGGAATTGTGACCGCAGTTGCAGAGGGCGGGCGGCCGCAGGATGCGCTGCTCATTTCGGGCTATAGCTTAAAGGATCGGGCAGATCAGGCTTATGAGACGGTGCAGAACGCTACAGATGCAGATTTAAGCTATCTGATCGACCACGGGATGGACCTTACGATTGAGAATTTATCGTATGCGATGTCCGCCCGCGGAGAGGAAGGCTATACAGAGGAAGGACTGGCGCTTGTTACTGCAAGAAGGCAGCTTGAGGAGATTCGTCTTGCGATGACGGCAGAGGCAAACTATGCCCTGTTAAAGAAAGGGATTCAGATTGATACGCAGCCGCTGGCGCAGCTTGTGGAGGAATTAAAGGCGGAGGAGAACGCTTATTATGAGAATCTGCTCCGCGGACAGGGGGTTGAGGCATCCGGCAAGAACGTAGAGGTTTTGCGTGAGACGTCCGAAACAGTCAACGGATTAAAGAGCGCTCCGGCATATGTGCTTGGTATGAGGGAAATTGCCGCAGCGCCGTTGTCGGAGGTACATACAAGCGCACAGGAGCTTGCCGAGACCTTCCGGCGTGCCAATGAAAGCTATGAGACGCTGATGACGGCGCCGCGTGCCGATCTGGGAGATTCCATCCAAAAGGCATTCCGCAATGTTGATGATATTTTAGCGGATATCGGACTCGATACAACGGAGGCGAACCGTAGGGCTGTTCGTATCTTAGGCTATAATGAGCTTCCTATTACACCGGAGAATGTTGCGCAGATTAAGGCGGTAGATGAGGAAGTACAGCGGATGTTCCGTAATTTGAAACCGGCGACGGTCATAGAGATGATACGGCGGGGGATCAATCCGCTGGATATGGATTTTGAGAGTGTCAATCGGGCGGCAGAGGAAATCTCAGCAGAAATCGGTACGGAGGACGAGCGCAAGTTCAGTGAGTTTTTGTGGAAGCTGGAGCAGGATCATGCGATCAGCAAGGAGGAGCGTGATTCCTATATCGGTACCTACCGTCTGATTCATCAGGTGGAGCAGACGGACGGTGCAGTCATTGGGGCATTGCTTCATCAGGGAACAGACATTACGATGCGCAATCTGATGATGGCAGTGCGGAATGCGCGCCACAGTGGAAAGATGGATTACACGGTAGACGATGAGTTTGGTGCAAAGGAGAGCGGCGGTTACGCTTACAATTCTATTACGCAGCAGATGGAGACCGCATATCAGAAAAATTGTCTGAAGGATGTTATGGATACGCTTACGCCGGGCAGATTAAAGAAGCTTGGAGAAAAGCAGACGGGATGGGAGGAGCTTACGCCGGAGGAGCTTAAGGATGCGCTGCAGCAGGCAGGCGCGGACGCGGATGATGCGGTGCTCGACGCAGCGTATGCGAAGGAGCAGTTGGCAAGGCTTTCCCAGAGCGCGAAAGTGACAGAGGATATTTACGCTGTATTGGAGAAATACGATCTGCCAAACACAATGTCCCATGTGCTGGCAATGGAGGCCATGCTTAAAGACCGCAACGGAATGTTCCGTCAGCTTTTTGGGAAAGGGACGAAGGATGCGGATGAGGACGTCACAGCCGATGATATAGAGGATATGAAGCAGGCAGTGCTCGACGCATTCAAAGAAGCGATTTCTGCGCCGGAGGCAATGGCGGAGGCACAGGAGAGGCTTGGTGTTCTGGCAGAAAACGTGATGCGCGGTATGCTGGATAGTGACGATGTGACAAGCGTAGATATAAGAGAAATGCGTTTATTATCGACACAGCTTTCTATCGGAAATGCGCTGCTGAAGGATGAGCAGTATTCCGTGCCGGTCATGACGGGGGACGGTGTCGTGAGTGTATCTCTTAAAATTGTCCGCGGCGTAGAGAAAAAAGGCGTTGTGGATATTACAATGGAGAGTGCGCTGCGCGGAAAGCTTGCGGCAGTTTTCCATGCAAAAGAAAATGGAATGACCGGACTTATCGCAACCGACAATGCAGATACAAAGGAGCTGCTCGAGCAGCTTACAGGAAAGCTCTCGGAGAGCTTTGATGCAGAGGAGCAGGTGGATGTGCGCTGCGCATATAGTCAGGAATTAGATTTGAACCGCTTATCGGGACTTGAGGAAGCAAAAACAGAGCGGACAGACGAGGGCAGTGATGAGACCTATCAGGTACAGACCGCCCGCCTGTATCGGATTGCAGAAACATTTATTCAGCAGATTCGTGAGATATTATAGGAGAGACTCCTTCTCCAAATATTCCAGAATCCCCATATAGACAGCACGGACGAGCTTATCCTGATAAGCCTCGTCTAACAACAGCTCCGCTTCTGTCGGATTGCTTAAAAACCCACATTCTACGATGACCGTAGGTGTGGGTGTTTTTTTGAGCAGATAATAGCTCTCATTTGCCTTTGCTGTTCTTTTGTTCTGCGGGTCAACCCGTGAGACGAGGCTGCTTTGGAGTATTTCGGCAAGCTCTTTCCCCTGCTCGGACTGTGAATAGTAAAAGACCTGTGCACCCTTTACCTCCTCCGCGGGATAACTGTTTTGATGCAGACTGATCGTAAATATAGGATTTGCATCGGAGATAATCTGGCAGCGCTTTTGCATATCGGAAGCTTTTTTATTGGTAGCATCCAATGGGGCAAGACTCGCGTCGGAATCTCTTGTGAGAATAACCGTGATTTCTTTTTTCTCCAGGAGATCGCGCAGCTTCAGTGCAAGAGCAAGATTGATGTCTTTTTCCAAAGCGTCGTTGACGCCAACCTTGCCGGGATCGCTTCCGCCGTGTCCCGCATCAACTGCAATGCAGATTTTCTTGTCCTCTGTGCGGGAGCTTAATACATAGACGGCGCCCTGTCGGGCGAGGAAGAAGGAGGCGGCAAGCAGACAGACAGTCATAAGAAGTTCTAATTTTTTTTTCATAAAAAATTCCCGAAATTCGTTTATAAATAGTATTCGCGAATTTCGGGAATTATGAAGTGTTTGGGAAGAAACACTGTTAGTTGATATATTTAATGATCGTATCCCAAACATTGCTTGTCTCTAAACCGAGCTTCCAGAATGCGCCTCCGGCAAGCTGATTTTGCTGCATCACCTTAAGCTTTTCCTCCAGAGACGCTGCATCCTCCATCCAAATCTTGTAGGTTACGCCATTGTTGACATATTCGACATAAGATTGCTTTGTCTCCTCAGACCAGACGGGAACAGCGTCGTTCGTATTGATGAGATTTTGAATCTCTTTCATGCCTGCGGAGTAGCAGCTAAGCTCAATGGGAGCAGCTCCCTCTGTGGAGGCATCTGCATTCTCTCCATCTGCGGCAGCCGGAGCTTCGCTCCACACGCGTGTGTAAAACGGCATTCCTAAGATCAGTTGGTCTGCCGGAACCTCAAGCAGTGTGTTGGCGATCCCTTCCGATACAAAGCCAATGGAGGCAACCGATCCGGCTTCGGGAGAACCGGAATAATGCTCGTCATATGCCATCAATATAATGTAGTCGGCAAAGACTGCCTGTTCTGCACGGTTATAAAAAGAGGTGTATTCCGTTGGCGAATAGTTATCCACAGATAAGACAATCCCATTATTGGCGCATTTTAGGGATAACTCGCGGATAAACTGAATATAAGCGTCTCCGACTGCCGGATCAACCGATTCAAAATCGACATTGATGCCGTCCAGATTATACTGGATCGCCGCAGAAATCAGATTATTAATCAGATTTTCACGCCGCGACGTGTAGGTCAAAACCTCGGTGAGGTTCGGGTTTTCAAGTCCCTGATCCTTTGCTCCGAAATTGCTTACAAGCGCCCAGACTTCAATGCCGTTCTGGTGGCAGTAATTGACATAATCAAGACTCGCCAGAGAACCGATATTTCCGCTGTTGTCCTTTAAGTAGAACCATGTCGGGGAAATAACATTGATCCCCTTTGTATTCTGCAAAATATTACTGATATTATGGTTGGCGGTTGAATTTGTCACCTGATGCCATCCAAGATTGATCTTGAAATCCTTTTTGTTATGTGTAAATTCTTCCGGCACATAGTCGCTGACGCGTGTTTCGGTAGTGGAGGCGCCAAGCGCCTTTGATTTTACATAGCCAATGATACCGTCCGCGGTTGCAACCTTTGTCCATGTCTCGTCAGGTGCCAGCACGGAGAGTGCAGTGCCCTTTTCAATCTCGGTAAGGATCGGGCTCTTGATACCGCCTAAAACACGCAGTTCCGTTTTTTTCTTAGTCGGCGCTGCCGTATAGTCGCCCCACTGCGTTGTGATGACAACACGATTCGGCGCTTCAAATACCTCATAAGAAAAATCAGAGTACTGTTTTATAAAATCAATCGCCACATACGCGGTCTGCGCACCGGATTTGACGATGATGTGATCCAGCGAATGGGAATCCTTTGTGACATAATAGGAGGTGCTCTCTGCATCTGCCATGATCAGATCGTTGGCGGTCGTATAGAGCAGTTTATTTTCGTTGGAATCCCAGAAAAACCGGCTGTTGATCTTATCGTGCACTGTGTTAAAATCAAGATAGACGTGACCGTCGATCAGCTTGCCATGCACAGGCAGAACTTCATTATTAAATACAATGGCGACGTCATCCTCTGCGGTTATCTGATAATACTCTGATAAATCCTGCTGCTCTTTGGAAGGCGTATACTTTTCGATCACCTTTGCAAGCAGCATAAAAAGCAGCACAATAAGGATGAGTACAAACACGGCGATTGCCGGGATGAAATTTTTTTTCGTGCGTTTCTTCATGTAAAAGCCCTTTCTTTCTCTGTAACGTTTACCAGAGCTATTGTAGCATACCAACGGACAAATTCAAAGCATTTTTAGCGGGTTTTGGAATTGTTAAGAATAGAAAGGACGGAGCAGCGCGACCGCCGCTCCGTCTGTTTTCTTTTTATCAAATACGTTCGCTGTATCACACAGTAGACTGGGCATTGAGAAACTCAGTCGTTCTGTTTTCTGGTTATCTGTTTCTTTATAGTAATTCCTTTTTCACCTTATCGAAGTGAATTTCCTTTAACACCCCCTCGTCAAAAATATAATCTCTCATATATGTGCTCTCCTCGTGAGCGCACAGTTGGCTGGCGATACTTTTGGAAGTACCGGGACATCCCTCCAACCAGATGGTAATACCTCTGTCCTCTAAGGACAACAGCTCCATATAAAGTGCATGTTCGTGTTTCTGTTTCAATGCAGTTCCCCCATAAGTAAGCTACTTGCCAAAAGGAATGATTCGCGGGTTACAAATTCGTGATATAAAACGCCTGATCCCCAACAGGCAGACAGAACGTGCTATCGTTCTGCGCAAAGGGCTCCGAGAAATGGAAAGAGCTCCTTTTCGATGCGAAACGGATTTTTGATAAAAGGGACAGTCTGCATGTTGATGTGGTGTGTTTTGGAAAAAGAAACGGATTCCTTCGTGCTTCCCGTCTGCACAAGATAATCAAAACCTTCCCCAAGATGAATATTATCCGTAAATTTTTGAAAGAATGATTCGTATTCCCAAGACTTCCACGGGGCAAGCGAGCCCAGAACAAATTTGCGGTCACATCGGAGAAATTCGGGAAAAAGCCCCTC
>Garnier_p1__coassemble_649_pt1 | contig 25471 bp, 15 predicted proteins | sample Garnier_p1__metabat2_high_PE_021 | metagenome-assembled genome bin Garnier_p1 | reverse complement strand
CAGAGGACGTGCTGCTGTTAGAGGAGGATAAGCAGAATCTGCTCTCGCGCTATCAGCTTCCGCCGCTTGTGAGAATGGACGAGAAGGATGCGGCGGAGAAAATGTCAAACCTGCAGGTGCTTCAAAGGATCGAGACGCTTGGGGCGGATGTGCTATCCTTTTACACACCGGAGTATTACTGGAAGAAAATTTATAATGATTCGATCACAACAGTGAAAGATGCCATTTCCTTTGACGAGCATGTGACATTTTCGGGCACGCGGGCATCTGAATTAAACGCATTACTGCAGACAAGCGCAAATGTTGTTATTGATATTGCAGCAAAAGAGCTTCTTTTGGACGAGACGATCCGTGTGCCGTCCAATGTAAGCATTGAGGGAAACGGCGTGATCGTAAACGGAGAGGCAAACGTTCCCTATGCTGTCTTATTGGAAAATACACAGAATGCTGCCGTCAAGGGCATGCGGCTGCTTGGCGGTTTTGAGCAGGGCATTTATATCATCCGATCGAACAAGGTGCTCATTTACGGAAATGAGATCACCAATGCGGTTCATAAGGCGCTCTGTGTTATGGACGATAATCAGTATGTAAACCTTGTGGGAAACTCGATCCATGAGAATGGAAACGGTTCTGTTTTTCTGAACGGAGAGATCACAAACTGTATCATCCAGCATAATGCCGTGTATCAGAACCGGGGTACGAGAAATCTGACGGCGGGGATCGTATTTTCATCTATGATCGTGGAAGACCCGTATACACCGTACAATGAATTTTTAGATGAATATCTGTACGATCTGAAAAAGACGCCGAATCATAACGTGGTCATGGATAATTTGATCCAGGGAAATTATTCCTCCGGCTTCTATTCAGACGGCGCATATCTCAATTATGTGATCGACAATGTGATCGAGGATAATGAAAAAGAGGGTATGTGCTTAGACTATGGAACTTTCGGAACTTATGTCAGCGGCAATACGATCCAAAGAAACGGCGAGAGAAACCGCCAGACGGACGAGGACCTTGAGGCTGACTTCATTCTCGGCGCCGGAAGGCTGCCGGATGGTTCCTCTACGGCAAAGCTGCCAGGCATTTCCATTGATAACTCTGCCTATAATATTGTATATAATAATAATATCAATGAGAATTCAGGAAGCGGGGTGAAAATGGTTAGATCAGGTTACCGGAATGTAATTTTGTCAAATCTGATCACGGATAATAACGCCGGGCAAAACGAGGCATATCACGGCTTTGGAATCGAGCTTGGTCACGCAAGCACGCCGGACGAGCCGGTCAAGGGACTGGACTTTACGGCAGATTATGAAAATATCCTTGCAAGAAATATCATTTCCGGTCATCATTATTCGGGAATTTATATCGGGGAGGACTGCTACTGCAACGACCTGATTGACAATGTGATTTTGGACTGCACGCAGTTTTCGGTTGAGAATTTCAGCAGTTACTTTAACAGTGCAGTTGGAAATAATACCAATGTGGGCACATTAAGCTTTACGCTTGAGTAATTGGAGGAAGCAGAGGAGGAAAAGAATGCTACCAATCTTATATATTGTCATTCCCTGTTATAATGAGGAAAAGGTGCTGCCGATCACATGCAGTATGTTTTTGGAAAAGATCAACGGGCTGGTAGAAAAAGAGAAGATCAGCGATGAGAGCAGAATCCTGTTTGTCAATGACGGAAGCAGGGATCAGACGTGGGAGATCATCCGTAAGCTGGCAGAAGCAGACCGGCATTATATGGGAATCAGTCAGAGCAGAAACCGCGGACATCAGAACGCGGTGCTGGCAGGTCTGATGGAGGCGAAGGATGTCTGTGATATTACAATCTCCATTGACTGTGACGGTCAGGATGATATTGATGCGATGGACGCGATGATCGATGCGTATGCGGACGGCTGTGAGGTTGTCTACGGCGTGCGCTCGAAGCGTGATACTGATACCTTTTTTAAGCGTTTTACGGCAGAGGGATTTTATAAGCTGTTAAACTGGATGGGTGCGGAGGTCATCTTTAATCACGCGGATTATCGTCTCGTTTCCTCCAGAGTGCTGCAGGAATTTGCAAATTTTAAGGAGGTGAACATTTTTCTTCGGGGAATGTTCCCTCTGGTCGGGTTTAAGAGCACGAGCGTGTACTACGAGCGCCATGAGCGCATTGCAGGAGAGAGCCATTATCCCCTGAAAAAAATGCTGGCATTGGCATTTGACGGTATTACAAGCCTGAGTGTAAAGCCTCTGCATCTGATCACAGGCATGGGATGCGGGATTGCCGTGTTAAGCTTCTGTGCCGTGATCTGGTCGATTGTCGTACAGTTGATCGGAGAGGCGGTACCGGGATGGGCAAGCATGACGAGCATTATCTGTTTCATCGGAGGCGTGCAGTTGATCAGCATCGGCGTATTGGGCGAATACATCGGTAAGATCTATATGGAAGTAAAAGAGAGACCAAGATACATTATTAGTGACCGAACAAAGAAAAAAGAGGAATAATTAAGGTATGAGAAGAAAAATAGCAGCTATGCTGGTAATGGTGATGACGCTTAGCCTGGTGACGCCAAATGTCAACGTAAACGCATATGCGGCATCCATGAAAACCGGCGTGACGGAGAGCGTGCCGCAAGGAAATACGACAGCGACCGAGGGTGTGTCGGGAACAGAGACGAAGCCGATGGAGAACGTGCCGGGAACGGAGACGAAGCCGATGGAGAACGTGCCGGGAACGGAGACGAAGCCGACGGAGTCAACGGAGAAGAAAGAAACGGAGACGACGGAGGGCGTGCCTGGAACAGAGATGAAGCCGACGGAGTCAACGGAAAAGAAGGAAACGGAGACGACCGAGAGTACGGAAAAAGCAGAAGGCACGGAAAAGACAGAGGATAAAGAAAAGAAGGAGACGGAATCCACAGAGTCAACGGAAAAGAAAGAGGAGAAGTTGACGGAGGAGACCGGGACAACAGAACAGAAGGATAAAAAAGAAGCAGAGATTGAGTCACTGCCGGATGACCCTGAATATCTGAAATATTTAGAGCAGCAGAAGGGCTATCAGGGAGGGAGCAGAAGGAGCAGGAGGAGTACCTTTTACTCAGCGGTTTATCCGAGACTTGGAGAGGGCTATGTGCATGATCCGAAGTTCTCCAATCATACGGTCCGTCATGGGATTGACGTATCCTATTACCAGAAAAATATTGACTGGAATGCGGTAAAGGCAAGCGGTGTGGAGTTTGTATTTGTACGCGTTGGCTACCGTGGCTATGCGCAACCAGGCAATATGGCGGTTGACCCTTATGCAAAGCAGAATCTTCAGGGAGCGATCAACGCGGGCTTAAAGGTAGGCGCTTACGTTTTCTCACAGGCGGTCAATGAGGCGGAGGCAATTCAGGAGGCGCAGTTTGCTTTGCAGCAGGTTGCGGGATATAACATCACGATGCCGATCGTTATGGATTTTGAGTATGCCTATTATTCAAATGGAGCAGAGGGAAGGCTGGCGGCAGCACATTTGAGCAGGGACCAGCATACCGCGATCGTAAATGCATTTGGAGCGACGATCAGAAATGCGGGCTATGAGCCGATGATCTACGCAAATAAGAGTATGCTTGAAAATTCCTTAAATTCATGGAGCATTCCTTATAAAATATGGCTTGCACGCTACCCGCAGTCTGCGCCGTTTGCAGCGGGATACGGCGGGAATTATGAGTTCTGGCAGTATACCAGCGGCGGATATGTAAACGGAATCGCGGGCAGAGTCGACTGCAATTTCTGGTATGAGCCAAAGATCTATACACAGACGGTCAGAGACGGTATTTATACGATCGCGACGGCGATGGACGAGGGAATGGTGCTCGATATTAAGGATGGTTCGGGTGCAAACAGTGCGAATCTGCAGCTCCTTGGAAAGAACGCGGCAAGCCAGCAGGATTTTAAGGTGACATATGTCGGGGACGGTAAGTATACGATCATGGCAATGTGCTCCGGCAAATATCTGGATGCAGAATGGGGCGGTACGACCGAGGGTACAAACATTGTGCAGTACAGCGGCAACAGCGGAGATAATCAAAAGTGGTACATACAGGATGCCGGAGACGGAAATTATTATATTCGCTCCGCGCTGAGCCAGATGTGCATGGACGTTGCAGGAGGCGCGCATAATGGCGCGAATATCCACCTTTGGAATTATAACGGCGGACTGAATCAGAAATTTAAGTTTAAGAGCGTCGAGTATACACAGTCTGTGGCAGACGGATTATATATGATCTCCGCAGAGCAGGATTCAAACCTTGTGTGGGATGTTACCGATGCGGCTGGCCATAATTCCGCGAATGTCGGTCTCTGGGAGAAAAAGAATGAAAATAACCAGAAATTCTATATCAACCATGCCGGAGGAAATAAGTATACAATTTCTGCAAAGCATTCCGGAAAGTATGTGGATGCCGAGTGGGGCGGCGGTCATGCGGGTGCAAATATGATCCAGTATGACGGCAATGGAGCAGATAACCAGAAATGGTACTTCAAAGACGCAGGAAACGGAAGTTATTACATCATTTCTGCGGCAAGCGGCCTGTACGCTGATATAGCAGGATCGGTAAACATGGGCAATAATATCCAGTTGTGGGATGGAAATGCGGGTGCAAACCAGAGATTCCGCATTACGCTCGTAAGCGACAGGGATACGCCTCCGGTTGTCGGGGAAGAAATGGAAGGATGGCATGTGGAGAACGGAAAGAAATACTGGTATGACGACGGCACGATGGCGCGTGATAAGGAGGTATACGATCCGAAAACAGATGCATGGTACTGGTTCGATGGCGACGGCGGTATGGCGACCAACAAGGATGTGTTTGTTCCGACAAATGACCAGCGGACGGAAGGCAAATGGGTTCGTTATGATGTGAACGGGCATATGAAAAAAGGAGAAGACTACCGTTATGGTGGCTGGTATTGGTTTGATCCGATCACAGGCGAGATGATAAAGGATTTTGTATTTATTCCAGAGGCCGGTACAGAAGGTAAGTGGGTATATTACGATGAAGTGGACGGTAAGATGCACCACGGAGAGAGCTGTATCGACGGGAACTGGTATTATTTCGATGAGTGGACCGGAAAAATGATTCATGGGGAATATTATAGAAATGGCAACTGGTATTACTATGACCAGACGACCGGTATTATGGCGCATGGCTGGGTGACGCTTCCAAACGGAACAAGAGCCTACTATGACGAGATAACGGGAATCAGGAGATAAAATAAGAACGAGCGGAACGCACTAGGTGCCACTCTTATGTCAATAAAAACAGGATGCGGTAATTTACCGCATCCTATTTTTATTGCTTTATGCTCATCGCCCGAAGCGTGACGACCTTTTTTAATTGAGACGTCGTCCCTGACCGGTCTGCCAGTCAAAGAACCAATGCTCATCTCCGATCCATACATCGCCTTTTGCCATAGCGCCGGTTACAGGATCAAAATATTGACTGATGCCTTGATTATCAAGAGCGCCCCAATCCCAGCCCTTGACCATCTTGCCCCAGTTGTCATAGCGTACCCATTTGCCAGTGCCGTCATTATATTCCTGATAGACGTCCTTATTCTTTGCAAATGCCCCCTGCTGTACATTATCCAGCCAGTACCATGCATCGGTATAGGGATCATAGATTTCCTTGCCGCGGTAATTAGGATCACTGACGTTGTAGCCCTGTCTGGCACCTTTTTCATACCAGAACAGAGTACCATTGGAATCACTGCGCCAGCCGTTGATGGCAGTTCCGTCATACTCGTCGAAATAATAGAGCGTGTCTCCGATGGTATGATAGCCCTTTAACATAATTCCTGTATTGTCATCATAGTATACCCATTTTTTTGCGGCGTCATTCGGGTTTGTAACCTCATTATTGTTTCCGTCGACCATATACCACTCTGTTTTCATGGCAGTGCTGCCATCGGGATTTTTCATGACATTGCCATATCTGTCTGTGAGCGGAACCTCACGGCTGCGCACCTGATTGACCTCGGTGAGCCCTTTTTTCATTGCGCCTGTTGTCTCGTCAAACCACCAGTAGCCCCATTCATTCGAACCGTTTATGGGAGCGTGCACCTGTCCCTTTTGCATACGGCCAAAATGGTCGTAGCGCACCCACTTTCCGATACCGTCCTGACCTTGAACCGTGTAAGGCTGATAGACATCCTTGTTGACTGCCATTTTACCATCTTCCAGACTGTCCATCCAATACCAGCCGTTTGTAGCAGGGTCATAAATTTCCTTGCCTCTGTCGGTGAGTCCCTGTCTGACATGATTGTCGTACCAGTAGCAGACCTCTGTGCCGCCATAGGCAGGCCCTTTAAAGCTTTCCTTTTGATACCAGCCGGAGGAAACAAGAGCCGGGGTCTCCTCATGGCCGGTGTAATTGGCATAAATTGTTTGTGCTTTCCGATCCCAAACTTTTTGTATGGCAGTTGGGTCTTTCAGTGTAATGACTGTACCGTGATGCGTTTCCTTTTCACCACCGTTTGCAGCATGTGCCTTGATTTTAAACTGGTTTCCCTCAAGCCATCCGGTATATTTATCCATTTGTCCGGTGGTTGCCGTTGATGCGATATTTACATGTACACCTGACTTGCCGTCAGGATTGTCCGGCGGATAATCCCTTAGCTTGTCGGTATACAGATAATAAGTTCCGCCGTATTTAGTGAGAGAAGGACCCTCAAATCCGGTGACAGCATCGTCGCATACGAGCTCCCAGCTGCTTTCTTGTTGTACGGATTCGAGCGTGAGTGTCTGCGTGCGCCAGATTTCATTTGTAACGCCGTCCTTTTTCACACAGAAGTAGTAGTAGCCGCCTTCCTTGAAAATGGAACTGTCAATGCGGTTATGTACGTCTGTGTTGTATTTTGGCAGATTGATGGGCACTGCATCGGAGTAGGTCACCTTTGGCTGCGCGCCTGGATTAGTTGTCGGATCTGCGACGCCCGGCGCCAGTCCGGTCAACTTGATCAGATAGGGCTTCATCACGTCGTTAGCTGAGGAATCGCCATGAAAATTGGCATAATATCCCATGCAGACAGTCAGCCATACCGTACCGTCATCGTCGACAAAAAAGTCCGGCGCGACAGCATCCCAGTTTGCACCGTACTTGTCTGCACCGGGAGGCGCTTCCGTAACTCCGACATTAATTTGACTCCCGCTGTTGGGATAACTCCAGTGAACCAGATCATTAGAATATCCCATCATTGGCACATAGCGCCTTCCGAGATCATTATTGGTACTAAAGCCGGAAAGCATCCAGAAATAACCGTCCTTATAGATAATGCTTGGATCATGCAGGGTTGATACATTATAAGGGGTATTTGGTATCCAGCTGGTGTTTGGATCATTTGGTGTAGCATCTACATAAGCCTCTGCGAGCTCATAGAAGTTTATCCCATCCGTAGACCAGTAGAGTGTGTCGGTTGTGTTGCTGTCACTCTCCCAAAAACTTCCCAGCAATAACTCTGAGGGATATTGCTGAGCATGTACAACCGAAGGAGAGGTGAGTGCAAATCCACTTGCGGCTATGGTTCCTCCCAAAAACAAGCCGAGCAGACTGCGCTTTGAACGTTTCATCATTTTTTGCTCCTTTGTTTAAAATTTATTATATGGTATAATTTTTATTATACAACAAAATATAATTTTTGCAAAGATAGGAAACAGGGCAAGCGCATAAAAAGTCTAACTTGGGGGGTACCTCAAACTAAAATCCCTTGATGGATATTTTTAAATGTTTTCTGCAATTTCCAAGAAAATCAATTCCTACACATACTCCAAATGATACGTATATAACATACTCATCTTTTTAGAAGTCATTTTTTTCTTTTTCAGTTCCATCATAAAAATCACCACTTTTCTTTTATTATAACGGAAAAATGGTGATTTTGGGATCAATTATTTTTTATGCGGTTGCCCTGACATTGACATAGATACCTTTTGTTCCATCACGTTTATCAGGCGGATGATCTGCTCATTTGTCAATAACAGTCTCTGTTGAGACGGCAAAGCTAAAGCTTGTAAGACCTGTCATTAAACCGCCGCACAAAGTGTATCTGAACTCCGACCCTTGAAACTAACCGGCAAATTCCCGTATGCTATGTAAATGACTATGACGTAATCCAATGATAAAGTTCATGCAACACACGTGCTGTAAGCTTCTCGGCAGGTTTCTTAAGAAAAACGTGATAAAGCCAAGAGATTACAAGGACAATTGTGAATGTAATACCTGCTAATTCGTAGGATGTAAACCCGTGTGGCGCAACATATACATTTACCAGATTGATAACCGGAATATGGAAAATAAAAAATTCAAGCTGGATAGCCGCAAACCATCGCATTGGTTTTGTAGCAAAAAAGCGAGACACAATACCGCTGTCAAAAGCAAAGAGCAATACAAAAAAGCAGAAATAGAGGACAAATATAGCACGTCCCCAAGAATTTTGCTTTGTAACAAAGAGCGTGGCAGTGATATAAAGTAGGAATACTTCAACAACACTTCCCAGGATAAAAGTAATATTGACCGGAAGTTTGACAGACTTATCTTTTAAATGCTCGGTCAATGTGCGCCAAACGCTACAGATCATCATTCCTAAGAAGAACTCAAACATGCGCAATACCGGAGATACATGGATGTTGAAATCAGTATAAGTGTTCGGGTAATAAAACTGTGTTTCCTCAATAAAATATCGTACAAAAAACACGACAGGGAAATAGATAATAACCTTACGTCTGTTCCGGATCATGCGCAGTAAAACAGGAGTAAGCAGATAACAGAACAACAAAGATGACAAGTACCAAGATGGGCCGTTAAATGAGAAGAAAACGGTCTCAATATTGAACCATGATTGTAATAACAAGAGATTAATAACACCTCTTATCAAAGTTGATTGTGAAAATATATTGCTAAGCGGCATTGAGCATAGACTTAGGATAAATCCAAGCAGATGCATCGGCCAGATAGAGACAAGCTTGCTTTTAACGTAACGAAGAGAATCGCCCCATGTGCAGGAAGAAGTATCCTTTTGTGTATAATAGACAAGAAAACCGGATACAACAAAAAAGAATTCACAACAGCGGGCACCTAAATCACAAGGTGGGTTAGTAAGCCAACTGTGTAGCCAAAAAATAAGCCAGATTGCAATGACTTTCAGACCAGAAAGACTATAAAGATGTTGTTTTTTGTTCATTTTATTAATTGTTGTATGGACGCAGAATGCACATACTTTCCTTTCTAAAGGGTATTTGTGACTATTGTAAACGAGAAATATTTGTGAAAAAATATACTAATATTATGGCATATGGATAGATTTCCTGTCAATCTCTTGCTTTTTTTGAGTTTACCAAGTAAACTCAAAAAAAGCAAGAGATTGACAGGGTTTTTGATTATGCATATAATATAGGTTCGTGTATGGAGGTCGTATGAATGAAAAAAATTAATTCTGATAGGAAAGGATCAAAAGGGATGAGGATGCCCTGCTGGGCGGCAGCTTTTTTACTGAGCCTTGTCGGGGCGGTGATTGCAATTCTGCCGTTTCTTCTGCGTGATGAGGGCTATATCGCAATGTCGCATGATTTTACAGCGCAGGAGATTGCATTCCACACCTTTATGAATGAGACGGTAAGGTCGGGAAATTTGTTGTGGAACTGGGCGATCGATCTTGGCGGAAATTTTGTGGAGAGCTTTAGCTTTTATAATCTGGGCAGCGCCTTTTCATGGATTTCGTTTTTGTTTCCGCCTGAGCTGACGCCGCGTGTCATGGGCGTTATTATGATGCTTAAGTTTGCCGTAGCGGGTGCAGCGGCGGCCGGTTATCTAAACCGCCATATCAAGAACAGGACGATCGTGCTGCTTGCATCCTTGCTGTATGCATTTTCAGGATTTCAGTGCAGCAGCGTTGTATTTTATCATTTTCAGGACGCGGTGGCATTTTTCCCACTCATGCTGACAGGGCTGGAGCTGCTTGTGGAGGAGAAAAAGAGAGGCAGACTGCTGGCGGCGTGCGTCGTTAATGTCCTTTGTAATTACAGCTTCTTTATCAGCGGTGTGATATTCCTTGTGATCTATTATGTCGTGAAATATATGATACCCGATATACAGGCGGGAAAAAGGGGCATCAAGCATTATGCTGCTCCGATCATAGACTGCATGATCGAGGGGGCGATCGGGTGTATGGCGGCAGGAATCCTGCTTATTCCGTCGATCATCGGCACGCTCTCCAATGAGCGGGTGACAAGTCATATCCTGGGAGAGGAGTGGCTTACGATGAAGACAAAGGACTGGCTGATGCTGCTTAAGGCATTCCTGATGCCGGCAGAGACGATGGATGATTATTCCAGTGTCACAACGTCAGACTGGATGACAAATGCGGCGTATCTGCCGGTGTTTAGTCTTGTTTTTGTGCTTGCCTATCTGTTTAAAAAGAAGGACTGGCTCTCTAATTTAATAAAGACCTGCTTTGTGATCGCGGTGATTCCGGTATTAAACAGTGTGTTTATGACCTTTATGCCGGGCGGCTATAGGAGATGGTACTATATGCTCATTCTGGTTATGGCGGTCGCGACTGCAAAGGTCATCGAGACACCAAAGGAATACCCCATCAAAAAGGCGCTTGGCGTCTGGGGGGCGATGCTTGGCGTTTACCTGCTTTTGACCTGTGCGGTGACATGGAGCGAACAGGAGCAGAGCATTATTTATAATAGGGGATGGTATTTGTATGGTGTCGTCACTGCGCTTGTGGGGATCCTGCTTCTTTGCGCGGTGTTCCGGTGGGTAAAGGCAGGCAGAAATACGGTTCTGCTTTTGCTGGTATTCGTGTTTTCGGTCGGAACGCTGGGCGTCAATATCCATCATTACCAGTCGACAACCGATAACTCGAATCTTGATTTTAAAACTTATCCGAACAGCTATGCCAAAAATGTTGCGAATTATCTGACGGAGATACCGCAGAAATTAGACAGGGAAATATTACCGTATCGTTATTATTTTGACGAGGGAATTGGGCATACTTATTATAACCTTGAATTGATGAATTCCCTGCCGTCCATTAACTCCTTTATCAGCACGGCGCATGCGTCGATCACGGAGTTTTATGATCAGCTTGGGATCGGAAGGGGCACATGGACGAACGGAGCAGTCGGCGGAGTCAGGGAACTGCTGGCGGCGCGTTATATCGTCTCCGCAATCGAGCAGCCGGCGTACAGGTATCTGGCTACCTTGGAGAACAGCAATGGGCAGCAGATGTATCTTTATGAAAACGAAGCCGCGCTTCCGCTCGGATTTACCTATGACAGCTACATCAAGCGGAGCGAATTTGAAAATCTGGGAATGGATGTACGCGCAGTCGTAATGCTGAAAACGCTCGTGATTGAGGATGAGGACGAGGCAGAGGTAAGCAAATATCTGTTTCATTACCCGGAATACGGCGAGGTGATCAGTGCGGACAGCCTGCCGGGAGCCATTGCAGAGCGCAGCCGGGAGACGAGTCAAAAATTTGAGACAGGTGAGAATTATTTTGAGTCCACAATCACGGCAGACACTGAAAAATATGTATTTTTCGCTGTGCCGTATGACAAATACTGGAAGGCAAAGGTAAACGGAGAGGAGCGCGAGGTTCTCAATATCAACGGACTGATGGCGGTTCGGATTGACGGCGGAGAAAACCGTATTTTGTTTGAGTATGAGTATTTGCCGATTAAGGCTGGAGCCGTATGCAGCATTGCGGGAGTACTTGCATCTGTGCTTTATCTTATCCTTTCCGGCAGATTGGAAAAAAATAAGAGAAATTAATGTTGTAATTTGGGGAAAATAGGCAGATACGCGGTATTTTTCTACTTGTCTTTTGTCGAACTATGGGTTATAGTAGGGTAATAAAGTATTGTCGTATAAAAGCGATGGAAAGAGAACATATCAGTAGCTGTGTAATTTGGGGAACAGCTATATGGGCGTTGCCTTCGCAAGAAAATATTGACATGAGAGGAATGCGATATGAAAGTAGTAATACTGGCAGGCGGATTTGGAACAAGAATCAGTGAGGAAAGCCATTTAAAACCAAAGCCAATGATCGACATCGAAGGGAAACCGATACTCTGGCACATCATGAAGGAGTATTCTTACTATGGTTATAATGACTTTATCATATGCGCAGGTTATAAGCAGCATGTGATCAAGGAGTGGTTTGCAGATTATTATCTGCACAACAGCGACATTACGTTTGATTTTTCTAATGGCGGAAAGATGGAAGTGCACAGCAACGTGGCAGAGCCGTGGAGAGTCACGATCATTGATACCGGATTAGAGACGATGACGGGAGGACGCGTGAAGCGCATCCGTGATTATGTTGGCGACGAGACGTTTATGCTGACGTACGGGGACGGTGTGTGCGACGTGAATATTAAGGAGCTGGTAGAGTTCCATAAGAAAAAGGGAAAGACTGCAACGCTGACGGCGGTGCGTGTAGGACAGCGCTTTGGTGTCTTGGATATAGATGCCAAGGATGAGATCAAATCATTCCGTGAGAAATCAGAAGCGGACGGCGCACGGATCAATGCAGGCTATATGGTGCTTGAACCGGAGATTTTTGATTATATTGACGGAGACGCAACGGTATTTGAAAAGGAACCGTTAGAGAGACTTGCTGCAAAGGGAGAACTGGCGGCATATAAGCATGACGGATTCTGGCAGTGCATGGATACCCAGCGTGAGAAGGAACAGCTTGAAAATATGATAGAAAGCGGTCGTGCGCCGTGGATGGTGTGGAAGAAATAGCTATGATGGATATTGGATGGTACAAGGACAAAAAAGTATTAGTAACGGGTCATACCGGATTTAAGGGGAGTTGGCTGTGCAGGATGCTGATAGAGGCGGGGGCACAGGTGACGGGATATGCGCTGGAGCCGCCTACCCAGCCAAATCTTTTTGAATTATGCGGTATCAAAGACAGGATGAAATCAGAGATCGGGGACATTAGGGATCTGGCGCATTTAAAAGCGGTGTTTGCAGAGGTCCAGCCGGAGATCGTGATCCATCTGGCGGCACAGCCGATTGTGCGTGATTCCTATAAAGATCCGGTTTATACCTATGAGACAAATGTGATGGGAACGGTAAATATCTGCGAGTGTGTGCGGCAGACTGCAAGCGTGAGATCCTTTTTGAATGTAACGACGGACAAGGTGTATAAGAACCATGAGTGGGAGTGGGGTTACCGTGAAGAGGATGCATTGGATGGATTCGACCCGTATTCCAACAGTAAATCCTGCTCAGAACTGATCACGCACAGCTATATCAATTCTTTTTTTGGGGAGCTTGGGACAGCCGTTTCCACTGCAAGAGCGGGGAATGTGATCGGAGGCGGCGATTTTGCAAATGACCGTATTATTCCCGACTGCGTGCGGGCAGCCGGAGAAAATAGGGAGATCATTGTAAGAAATCCATATTCTACACGGCCGTATCAGCATGTGCTTGAGCCGCTGGCAATGTATCTTATGATTGCGATGGCGCAATATGAGGATGGAACGTATGCAGGGGCATATAACGTGGGACCGGATGATTGTGACTGTGTGACAACGGGACAGCTTGTGGATCTGTTTTGCTTAAAGTGGGGAAAGGGTATCGAGTGGGTGAACCGCTGTGACGAGGGACCGCACGAAGCAAACTTCTTAAAACTGGATTGCTCAAGGGTGAAAAAGGTATTCGGGTGGACGCCGCGGTGGCATGTAGAAGAAGCGATAGAGAAGACCGTAGAGTGGTTTCAGGTGTATATGGAAAAGGGAGATGTGTCCGTATGCATGGATCGACAGATCAATGAGTTTTTTAGGATGGAGAAATAATGGGAGAGATTAAATTACTGGATTGTACGCTGCGTGACGGCGGCTATTTAAATGACTGGAATTTTGGGCATAATAATCTTGTGAGTATTTTTGAGCGTCTGATCGATGCGAATGTCGATATTATCGAGGTTGGATTTTTAGATGATTCGAGGAGCTTTGATATTAACAGAAGCATTATGCCCGATACAGACTGTGTAGAAAAGATTTTCGGCAAGATTGACAAGAAGCAGGCGATGGTGGTTGGTATGATCGATTACGGAACCTGCCGTCTTGAGAACATTAAGCCATGCAGTGAATCTTACTTGGATGCGATCCGCGTTATTTTTAAGAAACATTTGCGGGAAGAAGCCCTGCAGTATTGTGCAGAGATTCAGAAGAAGGGGTATAAGGTATTCGCGCAGCTTGTCTCTGTGACAAGCTATGAGGATGATGAGATCATGGATCTGATCCGCCTTGCAAATGAGGTGAAGCCATATGCCGTGTCTATGGTAGATACCTATGGTCTGATGCATCAGGATAATCTGCAGCATTATTTTGACCTTCTGGACGCAAATCTGCTTCCGGAGATTGCAATCGGCTATCATGCGCACAACAATTTCCAGATGGGATATGCCAACTGCATTACGATGATGTCCCAAAAGACAGACCGTATGATGGCGGTGGACGGAACGATCTATGGTATGGGCAAGAGCGCCGGAAATGCGCCGATCGAGCTGATTGCGATGTACTTAAATGACAGATATGGAAAGAACTATAACATCAGCCAGTTTCTGGAGGCGATCGATTCTAATATCATGAATTTTTACAAGACGATGACATGGGGCTACAGCATGTTCTTTTATCTGGCTGCGTCCAATGACTGTCATCCAAGCTATGTGTCTTATCTGATGGATAAGAGAACGCTTTCCGTTCAGGCAATCAATGAGATATTAGGAAAGCTGACCGGAGAGAAGAAGCTGCTGTATGATAAGGATTATGTAGAGCGGCTTTACAAGGAGTATCAGGACATTGATGTTGACGATAAGGAAGATGTTGCTGCGCTTAGCCGTCTGTTTGAGGGGCGCGATGTGCTGCTGATCGGACCGGGACTTAGTATTGAGAAGCAGTCAGAGCTGGTGAAGGCATATCAAAAGGAACATGAGCCGATGACTGTTTCCGTTAATTTTGTACCGGAGCCGATGAAGGTAGATTATATTTTCCTGAGCAATTCTAAGCGTTATGTCCAGCTGGCGAGCACGTTGGCAGACGAAAACCTTGATTTTGAGGTGATCGCAACCTCAAATGTAACGAAAACGAGCGGAAAATTTGATTATACTTTAAAATACAGTACATTGCTGGATGAGGATGCTGAGGTAATTGATAATTCGTTTATCATGCTGTTAAAGGTTATGATCAAACTTGGCGTTGGTCATGTAGCATTGGCCGGCTTTGACGGCTATGTAGGAGATACAGCAAGCAATTACATCAATCCGAATATGGAATATCATTTTAATGCAGAACAGGCAAAGGCATTAAATGAATATGTCAAGGAAACGTTAAAGGAGCTTGGGAAAAAGCTGGACATCGAATTTATTACAGAATCATTGTATGCTTAATAGGGCATAAGGAAAGGAAATACAGGTTATGAAAGTGAAAATAGCAGACTGGATCGCACAGTATCTGGTTGAGCAGGGGATTCGATATAATTTCACGGTACCGGGCGGCGGGGCGATGCATTTGAATGTTGCCTTTGGTCATCAGGAGGGGCTGAAAAATATTTTTGTTCAGCATGAACAGAGTGCAGCGATTGCAGCAGAAGGCTATTTTCGGGCAACAAACGAATTACCGATGGTCTGCTGTACGACGGGACCGGGAGGCACGAATACGCTGACCGGAGTGTTAGGCGCATGGCTTGACAGTATTCCTATGCTGATCATCAGCGGGCAGATTCGTTATGCAACAACGGCAAGAGCGGCGGGAATCCCTGTTCGTGCGATGGGGGATCAGGAGTATGACATTACACCGATGGTTTCCCATATGACGAAATATGCAGAGATGATCATTGAGCCACAAATGGTAAAATATCATATCCAAAAGGCGTTATATCTGGCAACACACGGAAGACCGGGACCTGTCTGGCTGGATATTCCGCTGGATATTCAGGGTGGATATATCGATCCCGCAGAATTTGTGGAATTTGACCCGGCAGAGACAGCGGGCGAGCTTCCGCCGGCAGTGACAAAAGAGACGATTGCAGAGGTGCTTGAAAAAATAAAAAATGCCAAGCGGCCTGTATTGAATGTCGGCAGTGCAATACATAGCACGGACAGTGTCGCATTAATGAGAAAGGTGGCGGAAAAATTAAATATTCCGGTTGCCGTTGCATGGGACGCTTCTGATCTGATGCCGCATGACAATGAGCTTTTTGTCGGTATCCCAGGGCTTTTGGGAGATCGCGCCGGTAACTGGGCAGTTCAAAATGCCGACCTTGTGCTGTCTGTCGGATGCAGATTAAGCTGCAGACAGGTGGGGTATAATGTGAAATCATGGGCAAGAGAGGCTTATGTCATTATGGTGGATATTGACAAGTATGAGCTGATCAAGCCGAGTATTCATGTGGAGCTCCCGATTCATGCGGACGCAAAGGAGTTTTTGCAGGTGTTAGACGAAGCCATAGAGATGAAGCTGACAGGTCATGAAGACTGGACCAGGATTTGTCAGGGCTGGAAAAAGAATTATCCTGTCGTAAGTGAAAAGCACTACAGCAGCGAGGGATTGACAAACGCTTATTGCTTTTTAAATGAGGTGAGCAGAAGGGCAGCAGAAGATCAGTTTATCGTGCTTGGAAACGGAACAGTGGAAGCATGTCTGCATGCCATTCATATCAAAGAGCATACAAAACTTATCAGTAACAGTGGCGCGGCAAGTATGGGCTATGATCTGCCGGCTGCCATCGGCTGCTGCTTTGCAACGGATAAGAAGGAGACGATCTGTCTGACAGGAGACGGCAGTATTCAGATGAATCTGCAGGAGCTGCAGACAATCGTATTCCACAAGCTTCCGATCAAAATTTTTGTGGTCAATAATCAGGGGTATCACTCCATGAGACAGACAGAGGGAAATTTATTCCCGGAATATACAAAGGTTGGAATCGGACCGGAGAGCGGAGATTTAAGCTTTCCTGAGATGAAGAAGATCGCGGCGGCATACGGCATCCCATATATGTCAGCTTCCTGCAATCAGGAGATTCCGGATGTGGTGGATCGGATGCTTGCAGCGGAGGGCTATGCGATGTGTGAGATTTTTGTTGATATTAATCAGAAATTTGAGCCAAAGAGTGCAACAAAAAAATTGCCGGACGGAACACTGGTATCTCCGCCATTGGAGGATCTTGCTCCGTTTTTACCTCGCGAGGAGCTGGAACAGATTATGATCATCCCGATGTGGGAAAATGAATAGAAATTACCCGAAAAGTAGGCAGAGAGATTTTTCTGCTTACTTTTCATTCGTAAAAGGAGCGTAGGATAGAAAATGAATCAGGTGATTGTAACAGGAGCAACGGGAATGCTGGGTGCTTCCATGATCGAGCAGATGGTGGCGGACGGTATTAAGGTAACTGCGGTCATAAGACCAAATTCAAAGAAAAGAAGAAATCTGATCGACCATGAAAATATTCAAGTGGTAGAATGCGATATTGACGAGCTTTTGACATTAAAGTCAGTATTAACGGGGACGTATGACACATTTTACCATTTTGCGTGGGACGGAACTTACGGAGACAGCAGAAATGATGCGATGCTCCAGGAAAAAAATGTACGCAATACGTTAGAGGCAGTCGAGCTTGCTCATGCGCTTGGATGTCAGGTGTTTGTCGGAGCGGGTTCACAGGCAGAGTTTGGCTTTGTAGAGGGTGAGCTGTCCGATCAGATTCCGAAGAATCCGGTGACAGGCTATGGAATTGCAAAATATACAGCCGGACGGCTCAGCGCTATTATGTGCGAGAGACTTGGTATGCGTCAGTCGTGGGGAAGAATCGTGAGTACCTATGGGCCACGGGATAACAGCTATACGATGGTGATGTCGAGTGTGATCGGAATGTTGAACGGAGAGCGGATGAGCTTTACGAAGGGCGATCAGATTTGGGACTATGTATATGGAGGTGACTGTTCCAGGGCATTTTATCTGATCGGCAAGTATGGGAAGCACGGAAAAGCATACACGATCGGTTCTGGAAAAAGCAAGCTTCTGCGGGAGTATATAGAGATCATCCGGGATGTTGTAAATCCATCCCTGGAGATCGGTATTGGAGAGCGGGATTATTATCCGAATCAGGTAATGCGATTAACGGCAGATATCAGTGAATTGACAGAGGACACGGGCTTTGTACCGGAGATTGATTTTGCGGAAGGTATTCGCAGAACTATGGAGTGGTATAAGGGAGAAGTAAAATGAAGCACATATCCGTGATGACTCCGTGTTACAACGAGGAGGGAAATATCAGAAATATTTATACTGCAGTCAAGGAGCAGTTTGAGCAATTACCGCAGTATACCTATGAGCATATTTTTATTGATAATTATTCAACCGATGCTTCAAGAGCAATTCTAAGAGAGCTTGCCGCAAAGGATAAAAATGTTAAGGTTATTTTCAATGCGATGAATTTTGGACCGAACCGTTCCGGTACTTACGGTATGATGCAGGGAACAGGGGACGCGCTCATCTGCATTGTGTGCGACCTGCAGGATCCTCCTGAGATGATTCCTGAATTCCTCCGAAAGTGGGAGGAGGGCTACAAGGTTGTGATGGGACAGAAAACAAAAAGTAAAGAGAATCCGCTCATGTTCCAGATCAGAAAGCTCTATTACAGGATTATGTCGTGGCTGTCAGAGTCAGAGCACCTGACCAATGTCACAGGCTATGGTCTCTTTGATAAAGAGGTGCTTGATATGATCAAGTGGATGGATGATCCCGAGCCCTATATCAGAGGTCTGATCACTCAGCTTGGGTATAAGTGGTGTCTGGTGCCTTATACACAGCAGGAACGAAAGGTTGGGAAATCGAGCTATAATTTCAGCAGATATTTTGATTTTGCGGTTACAGGTCTGACGCATGTATCGAAAAAGCCGCTTAGGATTGCAACGATGCTCGGGTTTATCATGTCTGTCATTAGCTTTTTGGTGGCGCTTGTGTACCTGATCATGAAGCTTGTGAACTGGTATGATTTCCAGATGGGAACAGCGCCGATCCTGATCGGAATGTTTTTGCTGGCTTCGATCCAGCTTGCGTTTATTGGCGTCATAGGGGAATATGTCGGCGCAATTTTAACGAGGGTTACAAAGCGTCCTATGATCATAGAGGAAGAACGTATCAATTTTGATGATACGGATGAATGAGGAAGAATTATGCGGAAAGTATTGATTACAGGCGGATCGCGTGGGATAGGAAAGGCGATTGCCGAAGTGTTTGCGGAGAATGGTTATGAGGTTGTAGCGCCTGGGAGAGGAGAGCTTGACCTTGGCAGTGCGGAGTCCATCAATGCCTATGTAGAGCTGCATAAAAACGAGTATTTTGATGTCATCATCAATAATGCGGGCTGCAATGATATTCATGAGATCGAGCATATCACAGATGAGGAAATCGAGTCTATGATCGCGCTGAATCTTGTTGCGCCGATTAAGCTGCTGCGTGGGTTTGCAGGAGCAATGAAAGAGCACAGATATGGGAGAATCGTAAATATGGCGTCGATCTGGGCAATCGTATCAAAGGCAGGACGCTGTGTTTACAGTGCGACAAAAAACGGGATTCATGGAGTGACAAATACTTTGGCAGTAGAGCTGGCAGAATATAATGTACTTGTGAATACGGTATGTCCGGGCTTTACGCTTACAGAGATGACAAAGAAAAATAATACAGATGAGGAAATTTCTAACATTTCTTCAGAGATTCCCATAAAGAGAATGGCGCTGCCAAGAGAGATTGCCGAGGTGGTGTATTTTCTGGGAAGTGATAAAAATACATATCTGACAGGACAGAAGATTGCGGTAGATGGAGGTTATACGGAGCGATGATCATTAAATCCAGCACAAAAGATTATGAGGTGAATATTTACAGGGATTTTGCGAAGGCAAAAGAAATCGGGATTGATAAAAATACGTTTGTTGTAGTTGACAAGCTTTTATACGGTCTGTATCAGGAAGAAATGTTTAGCAGTATACCAAAGGAGCAGCTCTATATTCTGGAGGCGACGGAAGAAAACAAGCGGATCGAAACAGCGCTTGAGATTTGCGAGATCATGACAAATATCCCTGCGAAAAGAAATGCGAGGCTGATCTCCTTTGGGGGCGGTATTGTGCAGGATGTGACAGGATTTGTCGCGAATATCTTATATCGCGGGATCCATTGGACGTTTTTCCCGACGACGCTGCTTGCTGCCTGTGACAGTTGTATTGGTGGAAAAACCTCTTTGAATTATAAGAAGTTTAAGAATTTGCTGGGAACGTTTTTCCCGCCGGATGAGATCATAATCTGTACCCCGTTTTTTAGGACATTATCGGAGAAAGACTTTTTGAGCGGTCTTGGGGAGGTTGTTAAGTTTAACGTGATGTTTGGTGAATCCGGCATCAGGAACATGGAGGAGAATATTGATGCGCTGATCTCGCGTTCGGATGATAAGCTGGAGGAGTTTGTCAACAGCTCTCTGCTGTTTAAAAAGGATTTTATTGAGGAGGACGAGTTTGACCGCGGTGTGCGGATCCACCTTAACTTTGCACATACCTTTGGACATGCGTTTGAGACGATGAGCAATTATGAGATTCCTCACGGAACAGCGGTGGCGATGGGAACAGTTGTGGCAAACCGCATATCGCTTTCCAGAGGATGGTTGGAAAAAGATAAGGCAGAGCGTGTCGAAAACATTTTATGGAAGATTATCCATATTGACGCAGCGCACATGAAGGTAGATATGGACGAGATCATCAGCGCAATTCATAAAGATAAAAAGCAGATAGGAAAAGAATTGACGGCAGTTCTAATGAAGGATGATATGAAGCTTGTGATCGTGCATGACGTGAAGCGGGATGAGATTGAAGCTGCGGTGAAATATGTGTTTGAAAAATTGCAGTAGGGAGGCTACTGCAATTTTGGAGGAGTGATAACTTTATTAAATAAAGTGACTGTATTAGGGTGATAGAAAAGGAGAGTTATGAAAAACCGAAAGAATATATTTTTGGCTATGCTGATTTTCTTTACCGGCATATTAATTTTTAAAAATTCACTATTATATCGAGAGGAAGTATTGCTATCATTAGAAAATAGCAATGAAACAATGGTGGAATTTCAGAAATCCGGTGAAGTTTATGTACCAAATTCAACGGGAAGTTATATTTATGTGCAAGCTTCAGGCATAGAGACCAACGAGATACAACTTCAATTTGACGAAGCTTTTGATGAGAATGCTACCGTACAGTTGTTTTTTGGAGATGGGACAAATGAACGTTTAATTGAACAAAAAACTGTCAGAGAAGGAACCGAAAAAGTTAAATTTTATTTTGATAAAACCACATTTGAGTATGCCAAAATATATGTAATCTCTATGGATGGGAGTCATGCATTAAATTTGAACAGCGGAACCATCAATATTTGCAATAGATACATTGATTTTCTGAGAACAGATATTCAGTGGATTGCATCTATATTATCATTATTGATTTTTTCAGTTGTAATAACTCAGCTAATAGCACTCTTGGGTAAAAAACAAAACGATTCAGTAATTAGAGGACAAGAAAGGGATTCTAATATAGAGCTACTTAGATGTATTTGTATGTTGCTGTTGGTGGCACATCATTATGGAGTTCATGGGGGATTATTAGGATTAGAGTTTTCCTTAGCTAAATATGTAGGACTGATATTTTTACCTATAGGTAAAATTTGTTTTCTTGCATTTATAGCAATTAGCATGTATTTTCTTGTTGACGGAAAAGCAAAGTTTAGTCGATTTTTGAAATGTTGGTTAGAGGTGCTGTTTTATTCGGTTATCTTAACAATAGCGACTTATGGTTTAGGAGGAGTTATACGGATCAGAGACTTTATCAGCAGTTTCTTTGTCATGACGAGTAATTCTCATGGATTTGCAGCATCGTATCTGCTATTTTTGCTTATTTATCCGTTTGTTTTGCGAGCAACAAGAAATTGTTCAAAAATACAGGCAAGGTACTTACTGGTAGTTACATTTGGTATACAGATTTTATCACAGATTATGCGAGCATTAACAGGATATACCCAACCTGTTTTTAGCGAATTGACATTATTTGTATTTTGCTACTTGCTATCATTAAACTTGAAGCGTTATCCATTGAGAGTTTTAAATAATAAGCTGTTTACTTTTGCAGTTGTAATTGCAGTTTATGCTTATGTTTTTATATTGGACTATATCTTATATAGTAAGGGATTGAATGAGTTTGGGCAGTTTATGTATGGAATCACTGCAGATGAATCGAGTATATTTTTTATCATTGGCGGATATGCATTATTTTATTTATTCTTAAATATTCATATAAAACCAAGTAGGATCATTAACACAATCTCAGGATGTACATTTGGAATACTTCTGATACATGACCATAATTTTTTAAGGCACTGGTTCTGGAATGATATAGTTATTACCGAAAGCTTCTTTTATAGTAAGTACTTCCTGCTAGGGTTTGTGATTATAGTAGTTGGTATTTTTATTGTGTGTGGTGTAATTGATTATTTAAGACAGAAAATTTTGGAGTCGTTGATAATTAGAACAAATTGGTTTATAAAAGTGTCTAATAAGATGGATGAGGTGTTGAATGAACAGCAATCGAGATAGATTTCTTCAAAACATGAAAGGAAGGGGGGCAAAATGGTCTATTGAGTTAGGTATTACTCTGTTGATAGGAATATTATCTGTATTTATTTTTAGAGAATACCTATTCAATGGTGAAATATTCGCTGCACAAACAGGGATCAAATCAGATTTGATCAGAATAAATCTACCAACCTATATTCACCTATATGATGCCTTAACACAGGGATTTCATTTATGGTCATGGGAAATGGGATTGGGTACGGAGATGATGACCCATGCAGATTGCTATTTTGACCCTTTTACTTATATTATGTTTATAGGGGGAAGGGATAATATTGCTAATCTGATGGTTTGGTCGTTAATAGCTAAAATACTTTGTGAAGGGTTAGCTTTTTCCTTTTTTATACGTAAATATTGTAAACACAATTCATCTGTAATAATATCCTCGGTGGTGTATGCATTTTGTGGATACTCTTTGATCATGGGATATAACTTTGCAATAGGAACGGTGTTGGTATATTTTCCATTAGTATTAAAGGGTGTTGATGATTATTTAGAAAAAAGTTCAAAAAAATTACTTGTTTTTTCTTTATGTCTTGTAGGAATGCTATCTTTTTATTTGCTTTTTGTTACAGGAGCGTTGACTTTTGTATATTTGGTTATAAGATGTATTCAGCAAAAGAAAAATATTGCTAAGGCAGTATTGCAGCTATTTTTTGCCGGTTTAATATCCATATGCGTATGTGCATTTACATTATTCCCACAAATATACCTTTTGCTCAATAATGCTCGGACAAATAGTGCAAAAGATGTAGTATGGAGTATGGAGTTAATAATACCGTCTCTTAGAACCTTGGCTACAATGTTAATACGATCAATGGGATTAAATCTTCTGGGAGACAATATAACAACCAATTTTATTATGCTTCCTGATTCAGATTACTATCAGATAGAAGGGTTTGTTACATGTCTTTTTCCAGTGCTGTTTGCACACCTATGGAAATTAAGAAAAGATAAGCATAAGGAAATAACACAATGGTTCGGTTGTATTTTAATCTTTACATTATTTCCTGTTTTTTCATATATTTTCAATGCGTGCTCAACAATTAATTACAGATGGATGTTTTGTATTCATATTGCATTGTGTTGCATGATAGCTATGGCAATAGATGCCATAATAGATAATGGAAAGATAGATATACGTACAACATGGATTAGTTCTATTTTTAGTGCGTTATGTTGTTTTTTGGTTATGGCTTATCTTTTCAAAGAAAGAGGATACGATAAGCAAACGGCTGTTAATCATCTAATGTCAAATGGGAAGTACTTTTTTATCGTAGTTATTATTTATATTTTATTTATAGTGATTACTTACATGACAAATTATGTAAAGAATAAAAAAGTGAGACCTTACCTCATTTATAGTGTGCTCTTTTTAGTGATGTTTGTTGAGTTGGGAGGGAATTATTCGGAATGGTATGGAAAAAATTTGAAAAATGAATTTGAAGTTGGTAGTCAATATGGCTATGACGATAGTAGTGCGGCAATTATAGAAAAGATAGCTAAAAGTGATAATTCGCCCTTTTATAGAATATATAAGGATTTTGACTCTGTATATGATTTTTTTCAAATTCCATCTGATAATGACGCCATGGCTCAATCTTACTATGGTCTAAAAAGCTATTCATCTCAAAACAATCCGGAATATATTAACTTTTTACAGAAGTTAGGAGTATATGTAGCGTGTGTTCCGGATGTTGGGCAATTAAGGGCGGCAAATGTAAAGCCTGAGGATTTCAATGGTCCACAGTTAAATTATATAAATGGAATAGATGATAAATATCAGTTGTTAGATTATCTTGGAGTCAAGTATTATTTGAAACGTTCAAGTGATACATTTTCCATTGATTTGAGTAAGTTTAAGTATCTATATAGTGAAAATGGAATAGATGTATATGAGAATACAATGGCATATGAGTTAGGTTTTGTTAATAATAAATATATGAGATATGATGATTTCATTAAATTATCCTATGATGATAGACTGTCTAAACTTTTAGATACAACAATTTTAGATAATGAAGAATATGATAATTTTCCAGAAAATTCGTCAAGTTTAAATGCAAATAGCTGTAATGTTATTAGTTTCTCAAGTGATAACATAAAGATGAAAGCTAACATCGAGGATCAACAAGCAATGTTAAGCTTCTCTATTCCTTATGATGAAGGCTGGATGGTTTTTGTAGATGGGGAAAAAGTTGATACATCAAAAGTCAATATTTCTCTCTTGGGAGTTAAGTTGACAAAAGGAGAACATATTGTAGAAATAAAATATGTGTCAAAATCATTTATAGTAGGATGTGGTATTACAGCACTTTCTGTCATTGCGATAGCGTTAATATATTTATATCAAAGAAAGAATAAAGTAAGAAATTCTAATTGCTAAATAAGTTGTTAGGTGTAATATCTGTATTTTAACTGTAAATGAATCAGTAATGTTAATGGGAATTATGCTGGAAAATTGCAGGAGGTGCATTGGAAGAAAATAAACACTTCTAGGCATCTCCCAATTTTGTTTTTCATTACACATTTCTTTGATGGTGGAAATTATGAAAATACATAAGAAAAGGAAGCTTGTTATCAGCACGTCGAGTGTTTGTTACACTTACTATTAATTGCAAGCTAAACTGTGTCAAGAATATATAAATATAGTATATTTTTAGGATAAATGATCAAGGAGCAAAGTATGAAAAAAATAGAATTAAGTAAGCGAAAGGTAATATTTTATTATTTAATCGCAATATGTG
>Garnier_p1__coassemble_645_pt1 | contig 25725 bp, 23 predicted proteins | sample Garnier_p1__metabat2_high_PE_021 | metagenome-assembled genome bin Garnier_p1 | reverse complement strand
GCGAGGTATATTCCCGATCGGGATAAGCGGTGATCGTATCAATCTTTTGGATCAGCGCTTCGCGCAGCAGCGGGGAGATGCCGAGGGGATTGACATTTGCGGAAAAGCTGATGAGCTCCTCCTTGCGGATACCGTAGATTTGTTCTATTTTTTCCAGATCACTTCCGTGAAAATGGTCTTTTTGTTTTATCATTGCGAACTCCTTCAAATTAGTTTATAATCTATTATAGTCATTGCGTATAAAAAAGCAATAGAAAAGCAGGTGGCGATTTGCAGAAACGGATAGAGCAACTGGCAGAGGGAAGATTTGAATACGACAGACCGGTGCTTTCCTTTTCGGAGGATAAGATAGAGATTGAAATATTAGAGGGAAAGGATTACACGGGAGAGTTTGTCATTACAAGTGCAAATCGTGTGCCGATGCGGGGAAGGATCGAGACCTCCAGTGAGAGGATGGAATGCTTAACGCCCCAGTTTGCGGGGGAGGAGGCGCATATCCATTATCAATTTCACAGCAGCGGATTCGTAGAGGGTGATATTCAAAAGGGCGAGTTTTATATTATTTGCGCAGGGGGAGAATATAACCTCTCTTTTGTTGTATCTGTCTGCGGCTTATATGCCGAGACCTCCGTCGGACGCATCCGTAATCTGAACGATTTTACGGAGCTTGCAAAGAAAAGTCCGCAGGAAGCCAAGCGCCTGTTTTATTCCAAGCGCTTTCAAAATATATTTTCGGAATGCGCCTCTAAGGAGCGGCTTTTGTATGAGGGGTTGCGCCGTGCAACGCCGTCCGGTCAAAAGGTCGAGGAGTTTTTGGTCGGCATTGGCAGAAAGAAGTGCGTTGCTATTGAGCCGAAGGCGCGCGCGGCGGAATGCTATGAGGTGACAAGGACGCGGACGGAGACCGTGGAGCTTACGCGTTCGCACTGGGGATATGTGAAGCTTACCGTAGAGTCGGACGCGCCGTTTCTCATTCCGTTACGGACCTGCGTGACGGAGGAGGACTTTATCGGAAGCTCCTGTTTATTTTCCTACGAGATTAGGGAGGAGGCGCTTCATGCGGGAAGAAATTACGGCAGACTTTTCTTTCATATGCCGGATGAGACGTTTTCGCTTGAGGTCTGTGCCGCGCGTACGAAAAAAGGAGAGAGCGGACGCAAAATGCGCAGGCGTAAGCTGCAGGAGGGACGCATACAACTGGCAAGGCTTTATATCGAGTATCGTCTGAAACGGATTGTCACAGGTGCATGGGCGAATCAATCGACAGAGCTTTTGGACAGGCTGGCTGCGCTTGCGCCCGAGGAGGAGCTTTATCCGCTGATGAAGGCGCAGGCGCTGATCGCCAATAAGCAGCGGCAGGAGGCGGAATGGATTTTAGACGCTTATAAGCGAAGCTGTACCGATAAGAGTACGCCGCAATGGGGGTATTATCTTTATCTTTGCACGCTGCTGGAGCGTGAGCCTTCTTATGTGGATCGTATGGCGGAGCAGATAGAGCTTTTATTCCAAAAAAATCCAAAGAGCACGCTGCTGTTTTGGATCCTTTTGTTTTTGAAGGATTCGTATTACCGCAGCAATGCCGGACGCTATCGGGCGATCGAGGCATGGATGGCACAGGGGGAGCGAAGTCCTTATCTTTATCTGGAAGCATATTATCTGCTATGGCAGGACCCGTATCTGCTCGGAAGACTTGGGGAGTTTGAGATTCTTGTGTTGAATTGGGCGGCAAAGAATCAGGCGCTTTCGGTGGATATTGTCATGCAGATCATGCAGGCGCTTCCCGGACTGCGCGGGTTTCATCCGCTTGTGTACCGGATTTTGACGGAGTGCTACCGGGTAAGTCCAAAGGAGGAGGTGCTCGCCGGCATTTGTGCCTATCTCATCCGTAGCCAGTGCTGTACGGGACGCTTTCATGCGTGGTATGAGCTTGGCATCCGGCAGGAGCTTCGCTTGACGGGACTTTATGAGGCATATCTGATGTCGATGGAGGAACGCTGCCTTTATGAGGTGCCAAGGCTGATCCAGATGTATTTTCAATATGACAGCGGGCTTGCATATCCGTACCGGGCGAGGCTGTTTGTCAATATCATTGCAGGAAAGAAACGAAAGCCGGAGCTGTATCAGAAATATCGCAGAAGGATGGATGTGTTTGCGATCGAGCAGATTACGGCAGGTCATATAGATGAGAATCTGGCAGTCATTTACGAAGAATTGTTTTTGGGCGGTATGCTCAATGAGGAGCTGGCATCCCGGATGGCGGATCTCTTTTTCACGCATCAACTGACCTGTGAGAATAAACGGGCGGCGCGGGCGTATATCATTGAGGAGGAGCTGGCAGAGCCAACGAGCGTCCCGATTGTGGGCGGTAAGGCATATTTTACTGTCTATACGCAAAATTATGTTGTGATACTGGAGGATACGCAGGGAAGACGGTTTTGCGAAAGCATTCCATTTGCGGATGAGCCGCTGCTGCATCCACAGCTATATCTTGAGCGCTGCCTTGCACTTGCGCCGGATGCATGGCAGTATCTTTTGTATTGGTATGCGTCGGGAGAAACGCAGACAGTTTCTGCAGAGCAGCGGGAGCGGTATCTAAAGATCCTGCTTTTGGAGGAACGCTTAAGCGGCGTATGGAAGGAACGGATTTTGCTGATGCTCCTAAAGGAGTACCGAAACGGCGGCTGTCCGGTAACGCCAGCGGAGTCGGCGCTTGGAAGCTATTTAAAGGGCGCGGATATGGAGCTTTTGTCGCTTCCGGTCAGGAGGCGCTTGACGGAGCTGCTTTTGGCAGAGCAGCTTTATGAGAAGGCATATCATATGGTGCAGACGGACGGCTATGATTATCTCGATCAGCAGTCCAGAGTCGATCTGTTGAGCTATGCAGTGTCAAAGAGCGGATTTGAGGAGGATGATTTTCTGCTTGGGTTTGCGTCAGATACGTTTTTGAAGGGAAATTATAATGATGTAATCCTTTCGTATCTTTGCAGCTATTATCACGGTGCGACAAAGGAGCTGGAGCGGCTTTGGCTGGCAGCGGGGGAATTTGGGCTTGACAGGTTTGAGCTGGAGGAGCGCATTTTGACACAGATGCTTGAGACGACGGAATATACGCCGCATATCGAGCAGATTTATGACAGCTATTGTGCCGGAAACAAGAAGGAGACGCTCTGCGTTGCTTATATAACTTATTTTCTGGATATTTATCTGCGGGAGGACGCGCTTGTTCCCTCGCATGTGTTTGCGCAGGTACAGGAGCGCTATCTGGCGAAAAAGAAGCTGAACGATACCTGCCGTCTGGGACTTTTGAAATATTTATCAGAGAAGCGCAGACTGACGGAGACGCAGCATCAGGCTGCGGATGAGCTGCTTCTTAGCTGTCTGGCGGATCATATGTTTTTGTCATGCGTGCGCAAGCTTCCGCCGACGCTGTTAAAAAAATACCATTTACAGGAGCGTTTTTTCCTTGAATATCATACGAGACCGGGCAGACAGATCAGGATCAGCTTCCGCGGCGAGGAGGAGCAATACCGTACGGGAGAACTGACGGAGGTCTATCCGGGTGTTTATGTCCGGGAGTTTCTTTTGTTTCCGGGAGAAACGATACAGTATTATCTGACGGAGATGATCGACGGCGAGCGTGTCGTGACAGAGAGCCGGTGTATCTCCAACCAAAACCGTCTCTCGATGGAGGGCGAGGGACGCTATGCATGGCTTTGTACGATGACGGCGGCAAAGGAGGCTGGGGATGATTTGCTTGTCGGGGAGCAGATGAGGAAGTATCGGAGCATGGCTGCTTTGACGGAGCATATTTTTGAGCGCATGTAGGAGTAAGGGGAGTACAATGGAGAATCGTTTTTATCTCGGTATTGACCTTGATGATAAATATGCAGTGTTAAGCTGCTTTGAAGTGAATAAAAAAGAGCCGGAAACGTTTAGTCTTGTGGCGGGCAGTCAGAATTATCAGATTCCGGTCATGCTGGCAAAAAAGCAGGGCGGCGGGCAGTGGATCATCGGCGAGGAGAAGGAGGCTGCCTGTGTGACGGATCTGTTTGCGCGCGCAAGGAGACAGGAGACGGTGACTGTCTGGGAGGAGAGCTATCCGGCGGATGAGCTGTTTGTCATTTATTTAAAGAAGCTGTTTCTTTTGGCGGGAGGTATCGGCAGCGGCAGGAAGCCCGATATGCTGGTCGTCTGCGTGGAGACGCTTTTGGATCAGACGGTAGAGCTGTTTTGGAGGATTGCTCCCGCGCTTGGCTTTGCGCCGGAGCAGCTTCATTTTATCGACCGGAAAGAAAGCTTTTATTATTTTGCCTACCACCAGCCGGCAGAGCTGTGTACGCATGAGGTCTGTCTGTTTGATTACCGGGATGGACGCATGAGGTGCTTTGGGCTCATTAAGCGTCCTCATACAACGCCGACGCTTGTCACGATGTGGGAGGAGGAGCGTCAGATAGAGAGCGGGGACAGGGACGCCGCCTTTTTTCAGTTTGCGGGAGAATGCTTCCGCGGGCGCATTGTATCGTCTGTCTATCTGACGGGCGACGGGTTTGACGGAGGCTGGATGCAGCAGTCGGTCGGACTTTTGTGTCAGGGCAGACGCGCGTTTATGGGAAAGAATCTGTATGCAAAGGGCGCGTGCTATGCAGCGGCAATCCGCGATGGACAGCGGGAGTGGGAGTATGTATATTTCGGCGACCATGAGATGAAGCTAAACGTTGGGATAAAGGTGTTTGTGCATGGTGCGGCGGAGTTTTATACATTGATCAGAGCGGGAGTAAGCTGGTATGAGGCGAAGGGGAGCTGCGAGGTGCTTTTGGATGGCTCGCCGGAGCTGTCATTTTGGCTTCAGCCGCCGGAGAGCAGACATGCGAAGGTAGCGTGTCTGGAATTGTCTGATCTGCCAAAGCGCCCCAACCGTACGACAAGGCTTCGGATTTCGGCAAAGGCGCTCTCGGACGACCGGGTGCAGTTGCGCATTCGTGATCTGGGGTTTGGCGAGATTTTTCCGGGCTCCGGAAAGGTGTGGGAATATGTAACTTCCTTTGCGGAGGAAAGAGAGGATAAGGATGGGTGAGCTGATTTTATGCAGCCGTCCGCTGGCGGCGTTTCCGTATTTTCTGGAGGATGCAGGAATAAATGTCTATTCTCTGGAGGAGCTTTGCTATTATATTGAGAAAAATATGTATCTTTTGGATGAGCGGATGATGGATGAAGCGCTCTGCGGCTGGCTGGAGACGGAGCTTGCGATGCCAAAGACGGCCGGAATGCTGCGGGAGATTAAAAGCCGGAAGGGGAGCATCGCGGAGTTCGTCTCCTGTCTTTTGCGGCAGGCAGACTACTTTACGCCACAGAAGCAAAGAGAGATCGTGCAGCGCTTGCAGGAGCTTGCGCATACTTCGGAGGAGGAACGGAAAAAGCTGCGCGCTGACCGCTATGCGGCAGAGGGGCGCACGCTGCGGGCAATCTGTGAATATCACCGTCTGCTGCGCGATAAGGAGGAGCCCTCGAGTGCCTTTACCGGAAGTATATGGCATAATCTCGGCTGCGCGTATGCCGCTTTATTTTGGTTTTCCAGGGCGGCGGACTGCTTTGGGAGGGCTTATGAATGCAGCGGCAATCGGGAATCGGTGAAGCAGTGCCTGTTCGCCTGTTTTTGTGCCGAGGATGAGACGCTCGAAAAAAAAGCCGCAGAGGCGTTTGGGATGCAGACCGAGGAATTGCTTGCGGTGAAGCGGGATTTTCTTGAGATAAAGCGGGCGCAAAGGGAGCAGCAGGAGACGGAGTGCGGCGATATGACGTCTTATAAGGCTGTGGAGGAAGTTTTGACAGAGTGGAAGAATGCGTATCGAAAAAATTGCAGTGTGTGAGGAGACGGCGTATGTTTTTTAGGAAAAGAAAAAAAGAAGAAAAACCGGAAGAAGTACGGCAGGAGACGGAGCTTCGGGCAGAGACGGAGCCTTTGGAAATGCGAAAGGAGGATACGGGTGATCTTGGGCAGGACGTGGTGGAACGTCTGGAGCAGATGCTGGATCTGACAAAGGAGATCGAGGATGGAAAGGCAGAGTACCGCATGGTCACCTCTTATTTAAGCGATATTGAGCTGCTTGCAAAGCTGCCGCAGGACGAGCGCAAAAAGCTGGAGGAGATCGCGGTCAATGTCGTGCAGTTGAATGCGGCGCGCACGGAGTTTTTAAATTCGGCAAAGAAGCTTTCAGACGCGCAGTTTGCGCAGATGGAGAAGCTGGAGCAGGAGATTCCGGGGGCGATCAAGCGTTTTTCCGCGAATGAGCTGTATCGTGATACCTTGCGGAGGGATTTGAAATATCTGGATCGTGAGAAGTCGGAGTGGGAGCTTCGGAGAGAATATTTAAAGAACCACATCACCCGTCTGCGCTATCTGCTTTATGTGACGGTTGGCATCTCTGTGACGGCTGCAGTTGTTTTGGGAATTTTGCAGATCGTGCTAGAGACAGATCTGTTTTACGGCTGGATGGCATGGATTTTTGCGACCGCAGTGATCGTCTGCATGATTTACCTTCGTATGCAGGGCTGCGGGGATGAGACGGTGCGGGCGCAGCGCAGTCTAAACCGTGCGATCTCACTCGAAAATAAGGTGAAGATTAAATATGTAAATATGGAAAATGCTGTCGATTATGCCAAAGAAAAATACCATGTCAGAAACGCCGGAGAATTTAAAGAGCAGTGGGAGTATTATCTTGAAGCGGTCAAGGAGCGGGAAAAATACCAGCGTACGAATGAGGACCTTGACTATTTTAAGGGAAGGCTTGTGCGCATACTTTCCCAGTACAAGCTTTATGACGCGCAGGTGTGGGTGACGCAGGCGGCGGCGCTTGTGGACAAAAAGGAAATGGTCGAGGTCAAGCACGGATTGGTAAACCGCAGACAAAAGCTGCGTGCGCGCATTGAATATAACCTTGGCGTGATCCAGCAGCAGAAGGCGGAGACGGAGCGCCTGTTAAAGGGTGCGGAAGAAATGAGACCGCAGGCGGAGCAGATTCTTGACGCAATAGACCGGCTCAGTGAGATTTCATAAGGGTAAAACAGAAAAGATATGCACCATCCGAAATTTTAGAACATAGATTATTATGGAATAAAATTTAGAGAGGATGGCATATGATGAGAGGTTACAGAATGCCCCAGACTGCAGACTGCGGCTGCAGCTATCAAGGGGAGCAGCCTCCAGGGAGAGAGGACTATGTGCTGGCGATGGCATATGTGCCGTGGCAGTATTTTACAAACGTATATGAGCCGGAACAGGCGCTTGAAGTAGGAACGATTTTTCCGGAATTGGATAAACCGTTCTTAGCGGGAGGGAGGGTCTGCCGGCTATGATGATGAGTCAGATGAACCACGGGCAGTTGATGCATTGGATCAATGTAGTAAGCTTTGCGGTTGTGGATATTACAGAGTATTTAGATACGCATCCAAACGACGAGGAGGCGTTAAAATATTTTAATCATTATGCGGAGCAGCGCAGGGCGGCCTTGCGTGCCTACGCAGAAAATTACGGGCCGCTTACCATTGATACGGCAAGACCCGGCACATTCTGGGATTGGTCTGATGTGCCGCTTCCGTGGGAAGGAGGTAGCTGCTAATGTGGAATTATGAGAGAAGACTTCAGTATCCGGTTAATATCACAAAGCCGAATGCAAAGATTGCACAGATCATTATCAGTCAATACGGAGGTCCGGATGGCGAGGCTGCCGCTTCCTTCCGTTATCTGTCTCAGCGTTATTCCATGCCTTACCGAAAGGTCGCAGGTCTGTTGACTGACATCGGTACGGAGGAGTTGGCGCATCTTGAGATGGTTGCAGCGATCGTCAGACAGCTCACCAAGGGTCTGAGCGCCGAGCAGCTTGAGGAGGCGGGCTTTGCGCCTTATTACGTCGATCACACGGCGGGCATCTGGCCGCAGGCAGCCGGAGGAATCCCGTTTAACGCGTGTGAGTTCCAGTCCAAGGGAGACGCGATCACCGATTTGTTTGAGGATATGGCAGCAGAGCAGAAGGCGCGCACCACCTACGACAATATCCTGCGTCTTGTCAAAGACCCGGAGGTCTGCGACCCGATCCGTTTCCTGCGTCAGCGTGAGATCGTGCATTTTCAGCGTTTCGGCGAAGGACTGCGCATGGTACAGGAGGAACTTGACAGTAATAACTTTTATATGTGCAACCCTGAATTTGATCCGGGGTGCGGGAAATAGGAAACGAAAAAGAGGGCGCAAAAAGCGTCCTCTTTTTGACAGATTCGACAAAAAGAAATGCAGGCATTGACATTGTGGCGCTGCGGTATTAGTATGAAGTTAGTTTTGGGTAACCTTAAGAAAAAGATGAGGAAGGAACATTGATAAGATTATGAAACTGGATGAACTGCCGATCGGCAAAGAAGCGGTAATTGAGACGGTAGGGGGAGAGGGAGCGCTGCGCTGCCGCCTTTTAGATATGGGGCTGATTCCACGGACGCGCGTGCAGGTGCGAAAGGTCGCGCCGATGGGAGACCCGATGGAGCTGCGGCTTCGCGGCTATGAGCTGACGATCCGCAGGGAGGATGCAAAAAAGATAGAGGTAACGACGGAGGAGCGGTCATGATATTTGCACTGGCAGGAAATCAAAATTGCGGAAAGACGACCCTGTTTAATCAGTTGACGGGGGCAAACCAGCATGTGGGAAATTTTCCGGGTGTGACAGTCGACCGGAAGATCGGTGAGATTCGATCCGTGAAGAACTGCTCGGTGGTGGACCTTCCCGGAATCTATTCCATTCGCCCGTACACGAGCGAGGAGATCGTAACGCGCGATTTTCTTTTGCAGGAGAAGCCCGACGGTATCATTAATATTGTGGATGCAACAAATATTGAACGTAATCTTTATCTGACGCTGCAGCTTCTGGAGCTTCGGATCCCGATGGTGCTTGCGCTTAATATGATGGATGAGGTGCGCGGCAACGGAGGCTCTATTGATTATAAGAGGATGTCGGACGAGCTTGGCATTCCGGTCGTGCCGATCAGTGCAGCGAAGGATGAGGGCATTGAGGACCTCATACAGGCAATCGTTTCCGTCGCAAAGAAAAAAACGCTTCCGCAGGTGATGGATTTCTGTGAGCAGGGACCGGTGCACCGCTGCATCCATGCAGTCTCGCATCAGGTGGAGGATCATGCGGCGGCGATCGGGATGTCTCCGCGCTTTGCGGCGACCAAGATTGTCGAGAATGATACCGATATTATCACAAAGCTTGCCTTGACTGAAAATGAGCTTGACATGATGGAGCACAGTATCGCGGAGATGGAGGCAGACTGCTGGCTCGACCGCAATGCGGCGCTTGCAGATATGCGCTATACCTTTATTGAGAAGGTCTGCGGCAAAACAGTAAAAAAGTGCATGGAGAGTAAGGAGCATATCCGAAGCGTCAGGATTGATAATATCTTGACGAATAAATATCTGGCGATTCCGATGTTTATTCTGATCATGCTTGTGATTTTTGTTCTGACATTTAATGTGATCGGCGCGGCGTTAAGCGACTGGATGGCGATGGGAATCGATGCGTTTACGGCTCTTTGTGACAGAGGACTTACGGCATACGGCATCAATCCGGTCGTGCACAGTCTTGTGATCGACGGTATTTTTGCGGGAGTGGGAAGCGTGCTTGGCTTTTTGCCGATCATCGTGGTGTTATTTTTCTTTCTCTCGATTCTCGAGGATTCCGGCTATATGGCGCGTGTCGCGTTTGTGATGGATAAGCCACTGCGAAAGATCGGACTTTCGGGAAGAAGCTTCGTGCCGATGCTGATCGGCTTTGGCTGTACCGTTCCTGCCGTTATGGCGACGCGTACGCTTGCGGGAGAGCGTGACCGGAAAATGACGATTCTGCTGACGCCTTTTATGAGCTGTTCGGCGAAGATTCCGATTTATTCGGTGTTTGCGGCAGCCTTTTTTCCGGGGAAGGAAGCGCTTGTGATGATCGTTCTTTATGCGGTGGGAATCTTGACAGGTATCTTGTCTGCAGCGGTGTTAAACCGCACGGCGTTCCGCGGCAAGCCGATTCCGTTTGTCATGGAGCTGCCGAACTACCGTCTGCCGTCCGCAAAAAGCGTTTGCCGTCTGATGTGGGATAAGGCGAAGGATTTTATTGAGCGCGCCTTTACGATCATTTTTCTGGCGACGATCGTGATCTGGTTTTTGCAGACCTTTGATCTGCGGTTCAATGTGGTGGCGGAGAGTGAGGACAGTCTGCTTGCGCTGATCGGTCAGGGGATTGCGCCGCTGTTTGGACCGCTCGGCTTTTCTGACTGGCGGGTATCGACCGCGCTGATCACCGGTTTTACCGCAAAGGAAGCGGTGGTGAGCACGCTAAGCGTTTTGACCGGAACATCCATTGCAAATTTAAGCGGTGTGCTGGGCAGTATGTTTTCAGGGCTGTCGGCTGCAAGCTTTTTAGTGTTTACGCTTTTGTATACCCCTTGTGTGGCGGCGATCGCGGCAGTAAAGCGTGAGATGCAAAGCGGCGTGAAGGCAGCGGTCATTGTGGTTATGCAGTGTGCGGTTGCATGGCTGGTGTCATTTTTTGTCTATCAGATAGGAGGACTGATCTTTTAAATGGGAATCGGAGATGTTATGATCCTTGCAGCGGTGTTTGTGTGGATTGCGGCTGTGGGCTGTCTGATGCAAAGGAGAAGAACCGGAGGCCGCAAGGGCTGCGGCGGTCATTGTGATTCTTGCGGCGCGTGCTGCGGAAGAAAACAACGGTGAGATCTCATTAGGGGATGCCCCGGATGAAACAACGAGTGACACGCTTCGCGAGCCACTCTTATGCCAAACAACGAGTGACACGCTTCGCGAGCCACTCTTATGTTAATAAAAAGAGGGCGGCACTGCTTGCCAGAAGGCGTGTTTTGTTATATAATGGCGAATAGCTTTTATGAAAAGGATCAGAGGGAAAAGACTTTGAAATGGAGGAAAAAATGAGCGATAAGGTCAGAACAAGATTTGCGCCGAGCCCGACAGGGCGGATGCATGTAGGAAATCTGCGCTCTGCGTTATATGAGTTTTTGATCGCGAAGCATGCGGGCGGCGATTTTATGCTGCGCATTGAGGATACCGATCAGGAGCGTTATGTGGAGGGAGCGGTAGACATCATTTACCGCACGATGGAAAAGACAGGCTTAATACATGATGAAGGTCCGAACAAGGACGGAGGGTTTGGCCCGTATGTGCAGAGTGAGCGCATGAAGACGGGCATCTATATGAAATATGCGATGGAGCTTGTGGAGAAGGGGGAGGCTTATTACTGCTTTTGCGATAAGGAGCGTCTGGAGTCGCTTAGAACCGAGGTGGTCGAGGGCAAGGAGATCATGCTCTACGACAAGCACTGCTTAGCCTTAAGCAAGGAGGAGGTTGCGGCGAAGCTTGCAGCAGGCGAGCCGTTTGTGATTCGCCAGAACATCCCAAATGAGGGAACGACGACCTTTCACGATGAGCTTTACGGAGATATTACGGTGGAGAACGCGGAGCTTGATGATATGATCTTGATCAAGTCGGACGGTTATCCGACCTACAATTTTGCAAATGTGGTAGACGACCATACGATGAATATTACGCATGTGGTGCGTGGAAATGAATATCTTTCCTCCTCGCCGAAGTATCAGAGGCTTTATGACGCGTTCGGCTGGGAATCTCCGGTATATATTCATCTGCCGCTTATCACGGATGAGAACCACAAGAAGCTTTCCAAGAGAAGCGGGCACTCCTCCTTTGAGGATTTACTGGAGCAGGGATTTTTGACGGAGGCAGTCGTCAATTATATCGCGCTGCTTGGCTGGAGTCCCGAGGACAACCGTGAGATTTTCTCACTGGACGAGCTGATCCGGGAATTTGACTATCACAGAATCAGCAAGTCTCCGGCAGTCTTTGATTACACGAAGCTTAAATGGATGAACGGCGAATATATTAAGGCGATGGATTTTGAAGCCTTTTACGAGATGGCAGAACCGTATATCCGTGCCGTGATCAAAAAGGATCTGGATCTTCGGAAAATTGCGGCGATGGTCAAGACGCGCATCGAGGTATTCCCGGATATTGCACAGCACATCGACTTCTTTGAGACGCTGCCGGAGTACGATACTGCGATGTACACACACAAGAAAATGAAAACAAATGAGGAGACATCTCTTGCGGTGTTAAAGGATGTGCTCCCACTATTGGAGGCGCAGGAGGACTTTTCCAACGATGCGCTCTACCGGTTGCTTCTCTCCTATGTGGAGGAGAAGGGGGTGAAGAACGGCTATGTGATGTGGCCGATCCGTACGGCTGTTTCCGGAAAGCAGATGACGCCGGGCGGTGCGACAGAGCTGATGGAGGTGCTTGGCAAGGAGGAATCCATCGCGCGCATCAAAAAAGGCATTTCTATGTTGGAAATTTGAGGTATCTATGAGTTTTAACACTTCTCAGCATGAGGCGATCCGTCACAAGGATGGCCCCATGCTTGTTTTAGCAGGGCCCGGTTCGGGCAAGACCCTTGTGATTACAGAGCGGACAAGATGTCTGATCGAAGATTATCATATTGCACCGTCCAATATTCTGGTGATTACCTTTACGAGAGCGGCGGCAATGGAAATGAAGGAGCGTTTTTCGCGTCTGACGGGCCAGAAAGGTTACCCTGTGACCTTTGGTACATTTCACGCAGTCTTTTTTTCCATGCTAAAGCACGCCTATCATTACACCGCGGAGAATATCGTCCGCGAGGAGCAGCGCGTGCAGTGTATGCGTGAGATCATTGCAAAGCACCGTCTGGAGTATGAGGATGAGATGGAGTTTGTGCAGACGCTTTTGGGTGAGATTGGTCTTGTGAAAAATGCGGGGATCGCGATCGCCAATTATTATTCCAAAAACTGTGCGGAGGAGATGTTCCGGCGTATTTACAGCGAGTATCACGAATATCTGTACAATCACAGACTGATCGATTTTGAGGATATGCTGCTCTATACATGGGAGCTGCTCTCGGAGCGTGCCGATATTCTGCGCGCATGGCAGCAAAAATACCGCTATATTTTAATTGATGAATTTCAGGACATCAATAAGCTGCAGTTTGATATTGTAAAGCTGTTGGCAGGGGAGGAGCAGAATCTCTTTGTCGTCGGGGACGACGACCAGTCCATCTACCGCTTTCGCGGAGCCAGACCGGAGATCATGCTGCGGTTTGGAAAGGATTTTCCGCGCGCGGCGACCGTTTTGCTGGACACGAATTACCGTTCACAGGAAAATATCGTCGCGCAGTCGCTGAATCTGATCTCCCATAATAAGGAGCGATACCAGAAGTGCATCAAGGCGGCGCAGCCGGCGGGGACGAAGGTGGAGTACGTTGTGTTTGAGAGCCAGCGGCAGGAGAACCTGCGGATGATCCGCGATATTGCAGATGCGATCGAGCGCGGAGGCAGCTACGAGGAGTTTGCGGTGCTGTTTCGGACAAACACGCAGCCGAGGCTTCTTATGGAGCAGCTCATGGAATACAATATTCCGTTCCGCACAAAGGAGCGCATACCGAATCTGTACGACCACTGGATTGCGAGGGATATTTTTGCCTATCTGCGTATTGCCGCGGGGAGCAGGGAGCGGCGCGATTTTCTTCAGATCATGAACCGTCCGAAGCGCTATATCAACCGTGATTCACTGGATGAAGCGCAGGTGGCGTTTGACGTGTGGGAATGGTTTTATGAGGAGAAGCCGTGGGTCGCGGAACGCATCCGAAAGCTTGAGCGGGATGTGAAGCATCTTACGCGAATGAGTCCGTACGCCGCGATCAACTATATCCGAAAAGGAATCGGCTACGATGAATTTCTGGAGGAATATGCGGATTACAGGCGCATTCGCACGGAGGATCTGTACGATGTGCTCGACGAGCTGCAGGAGAGTGCGAAGGGCTTTGCGGACTGCGGCGGGTGGTTTGACCACATCGAGCAGTATACGAAGGAGCTGGAGGAGCTTTACCGGAAACAGGAAAATCAGGGCGAGAGCGTGACGCTTGCGACGCTGCACGCGTCGAAGGGCTTAGAATATGACAATGTTTATCTGATCGACGTCAACGAGGGCGTGATGCCTTATAAGAAGGCGGTTTTAGACGAGGAGATCGAGGAGGAGCGGCGGATGTTTTATGTCGGCATGACGAGGGCGAAAAAAAATCTGCATCTTTTTTCCGTGAAACAGCTCAACCAAAAAGATGCAGATATTTCGCGTTTTATCGCCGAAGCGCAAAAAACGCTTAATCCTCCATGTCGTTAAACTCCGCCTCGTCCAAAAGCTCGTCAAAGCGGTCGGAGACAGCCTCATACTCCTCATCACTTTCGATGTTGTCAAGTGAGGCGTTGCCCTCCTCATCCTCCGCGTAGCGGTAGATAAAGACCTCGCCCTCCTCGTTCGGCTCGCCGTCGGCGGTCAGCGGAAGGAGTGCGATGTAGTCGCGCTCTAAGACGGTGAAGATAGTCAAAATCTCACATTCGACCTGTGTGCCGTCATCGAGATCAAGGGTTACGAGAACATCGGTGTCGTCGGTTGTCTGGTGGTTATCTGCCATATGCGCTACCTCTCTTTTCCTAAAATTTCAAGCCTATCATAACACAGAGGGCAGGCATTGGACAAGAGAAAGAAAAAGGACTATGACAAAAAAGAAAGATAGGTTATACTGTAAGAAACGGACAGAGGAACACAGAAGGGAAGGCTATGAGGCACAAGATCAAAGAGGGAGACTATGCGGTGTTTGGAGCCGCAGTCGTGGGGGAAGGAATCATATTCACGTTTGAGGCGGAAAAGGAGGATGACTGCCGGATTCTTTTCTATGGGAGAGATCAAAAGGTCAAAGACGCGGTAACTGTGCCGCAGGAATTTGTAAAAGGCGGAGTTCGCTCTGTCTTGGTTGAGGGAAAGACGGCTGGGAGACTTCGCTATAATTATGAAATAAACGGTGAGGTGTTTATCGACCCATATGCCTCGCGTATCATCGGCAGGGAGCGGTGGAACGACAGAAAAAGAGCGGCGGGAGATTCCGGGGTGTGCGGCGGAGCTGCCTCGCCAAGATTTGACTGGGGAGCCGATGTGCCGCCGGAGGTGCCCCGTCACCGGATGGTGATGTATAAGCTTCATGTCAGAGGCTTTTCCATGGATTTTGGTATGCCCGCAAAGCTGCGCGGAACGTTTGCGGCGGTGCGCGCGCGCATTCCTTACCTAAAGGAGCTTGGCGTTACGACGCTGGAATTTATGCCGGTTTATGAATTTGAGGAATTGATCCTGCCAAAGCCTTCTGCTTTGCCGGATTATGTAAGCTGGCAGAGCCGTCCCGGGGATGTGATCATACCGGAGGCAGAGCGCGCGCCCTTAAGGCTCAATTACTGGGGATATGCGCCGGGCAATTACTTTGCCGTAAAGGCATCCTATGCAGCCTCGTCCGATGCGGCGCGGGAGTGGAAGGAGCTTGTAAAGGAGCTTCATGCAAACGGTATGGAGTGCGTCATGGAGCTGTTTTTTACAGGGGAGGAAAATCAGAATCTGATTTTGGAGGCGCTGCGCTATTGGGTGCGGGTGTATCATGTGGACGGCTTTCATCTGCTCGGAAAGGGACTGCCTGTAACACAGATCGCACAGGATGCACGGCTTAGGCGCACCAAACTTTTTTATGAGGACTTTGACGAAATGCTGTATCATGCGCCGTGCCGTTATCCGCATCTGTTTTGTTACCGCGCGGAGTATTTATATCCGGTGCGCGCGATGCTAAACCGCAAAGGCGGGAGTATGGAACAACTGCTGTGCCAGCAGAGGAAACAGCATCCCGTGCAGGGCTTTGTCAACTATCTTGCGGACCATAACGGGTTTCGGCTGCTGGATATTTTCTCCTATGAAAAAAAGCACAACGAGGCAAATGGAGAGGGAAATAAGGACGGAAGCGATTGGAATTTAAGCTGCAATTACGGTGTGGAGGGAAACACAAGGAAGCCGGCGGTGACGCGTATCCGAAAACGCCAGCTTTGCAACGCGATTGCCATATTGATGCTGGGACAGGGCGTGCCGCTGCTTTTTTCGGGAGACGAGACGGGGGATTCCCAGAACGGCAACAATAATGCATATTGTCAGGACAATCGAACCGGATGGGTGAACTGGAGGAAGGATGAAAAATATGCGTGGCTCACGGAATTTACCTCACGCATGATTGCGTTTCGCAGGGAGCATCCGGCGCTCTCCGGTGAGCAGCCCAAGCAGCTTTGCGATTTCAAGCGAAAGGGCTTTCCCGATTTGTCCTATCACGGAGAGCAGGCATGGATTTCTTCTGTCGGAGGGGAACAGCAGGCGGTCGGCGTGATGTACTGCGGCGCGTATGAGAAGCGGGAAGACGGCAGCGACGACGATATGCTCTACATTGGCTATAACTTTGATGCAGAGCCGCAGATGCTTGCGCTGCCTAGGCTTTCCGACAAAGAACGGTGGTATCTGTGCATGGATACTGCGCGCAGTGAGCCGTTTCTGGCGCAGGAGGAGCTGTATGAGGGCGCGCAGATCGCTGTCACGGGACAGTCGATTGTAATTTTAATAGGAAAATAAGGAAATAAAATTATGAATGCTTTGAAACATTTGCATACGATCAATCATCATAAACGTCTGGTGATGCAGGGCTGCTTTGCGGTCGGTCTGTACCGACAGGGTCTGCTTCACGATCTGTCAAAATATACGCCAACGGAATTTCTGGTTGGCTGCAAATATTATCAGGGGACGATGAGTCCAAACAATGCGGAGCGGGAGGCGCGGGGCTACTCATCGGCTTGGCTGCATCATAAGGGAAGAAATAAGCACCATATGGAATATTGGATGGATTACGGAGTTCCTGAGCGAAGAAACGGCGTAGTCGTGCATAAGGGCATCTGCGGCATGAAGATGCCGATGCGGTATGTCGTTGAGATGTACATCGACCGCGTCGCCGCCTCCAAAAATTATCAGAAGTCGCATTATACAAAGCGAAGTGCGCTGGAATATTATTTAAACGGCAGGCAGGTGCATGTTTTGCATGATGATACAAAAGAGCTTCTGGAGCTGCTTTTGTATATGCTTGCGGCAAGGGGCGAGCGTTATGTCAACCGATTTATCCGAACAAGGCTTCTGCGGGGGCAGATTGCGTACAACAGCCGGACGCTTCGGCGTTTAGCGAAGCCATATCGGCTGGAGGCGGAGCGAAAAAGCCATAGGGCTTCCGGTGATCGAGCGTGCCCCCGTTGTTTGGACTAAGGGCGGCTCACAGAGCGTGCCTCAGATTGTTATGCCGCCGCAGGAGAGGCAGACAGCCTCTGTTTTCGCAGAGGTGGGGAGAGACGGTTTTGGTAAAGCCGGACGTGGGAGAGGGAAAGAAAAAACAGGGAAAAGCACGGAGAACCTGACCCAGACATAGAATATAGCAATAAAAGTTTTTCGGGTGCTGTTTTGAAAACTTTTTTATCTCCCTTTACCCCTGAGCAGGAGCATGAGTGCCTGCAAAAAATAAAAAACGGCGACCATGAGGCAAAGCAGGAGCTGATTCTTCGCAATATGCGTCTGGTTGCGCATGTGGCAAAAAAATATCAGAACTCTGAGGAGGATATGGAGGATCTGATTTCTATTGGAACAATCGGGCTGATGAAGGCGATTGCAACGTATAAAGAGAACTATGGGAGCAGACTGGCAACCTATGCCGCACGCTGCATCGATAATGAACTTTTGATGCATTTTCGCGCCCGGAAAAAGATTGCGCGAGAGGTTTCCCTATATGAGCCTATCGGTACGGACAAAGAAGGAAATCAGATTCACCTATTGGATATTGTAGAGAGCGAGGAGCCGGATATTGTAGAGCAGATGGAGCAGTCGCGCCAGACAAAGCGGATGCTGGAGCTTGTGCCAAAGGTCTTAAATGAGCGGGAGCGTCTCATCCTCACGAAAAGGTACGGTCTCTACCGGCAAAAGCCGATGACACAGCGTGAGATTGCAGCGGCGCTTGGCATTTCCCGCTCCTATGTCAGCCGGATCGAGAAAAAAGCGATCGAAAAGTTGCGGGAGGTGTTCTGACCTCCCATTTTAGAATCTTTGTTGTACCACATTTATGTCTATGTTAAAATTTAGGAGCGACGGTTGGCAGGATAGATAACTGTTATTTGAGTAAAGGCAGAAAGCAGGTGCGGAAATGTCAGATAAAACATTTTTATGGATCGAGGATCGCAAGAGAAAAGCCGGTTATACATTTTGGAGTACGTTTTTAGAGCAGTTATGTCCGAATATTGTGCTGGAGAGTAAGAAGAATAGCAGTGAATTGGTAAAAGCGGTAAAAAATTTGGAGGATGCAGACCATAAATATATTGTTGTTCTTGACGATTCCTTTGATAATTTACAGGCAGTTATGGAACGTAAGCTTTTAAAACAATATGCGGAGAAAAAGAATCATGTTATTTTAATGGACATCATCTGTTTTGAATATATTCTGTTGGAATTTGAAGCACTGATAAAGTGGATTTATGCTGCGGATGATGAGTTTTTGGAAAAGCGGGCAGCCTCGATTGACGCAAGGGAAAAGCTGGTAGGCTGTATCCAAAGCGGGAGACTCAATTATAAAGAACTGCGGGAGCTTGCTGCGTATGACAGGTATATGAACGAGCATAATATAGAGCAATTAGCGGCAAAGCTTTTGTTTGATCTGACAAGAAATACAGGGTTTGAAGTTTCAAAAGGCAGTATAGGAGACTGCTGGATAAAATCATGTTGTGAATGGCAGCATCGCATGAAAAATGATATTTGCGGTCTTGATGGCGGAAGATTATCCGTTTATGAAAAAATGAAACATATTTATGAGGGGACAAGCCTGAAAAAGCAATTTGAGAGAATCGGAGCGGAGGTGGCAGTGTGATAACCATATTTAAAGATAAAAAAGATATACCGGAGAATATGGAATATGTGGAGTGGAACGATCTGTTTTTTAACCAGAATACCGGCTCTGTTGTGGATGAAAGGGCGGCAGGGGTTATAGAACAGATAGACCATTCAAAACTGCTGGGGAAATACAGGATTTCTTCCAGATTCACAGAGGCTGTGCTGGATATTGACAGGCTCTCCGCGGGCTGTAAGACAATATTGAACGTGCTTTATTATCCTGATAAAGTGTTTTGTCTGAAAGAATGCGGAAGTAATGCGCTTGAGCTTTTATATAGCCTTGAGCATGGGAATGTGTATAGCGATTATCCGATGATTCCGTTTGAGATGAAAGCGGTGATTGCAGTGACAAAAGAAGGGGAGCGGAAGATCAGTGATTACGAGGAATTGAAGGAGTGGTGGGATCATGAGGAGTAAACCTGTTGTAATGAAACATTTTTCGACAATTCATACTTCGTTTTTTATTGATTTTACATTTACAAATAATATTACGATCCTCACAGGAGATTCCGGTATCGGAAAAACGGCTGCGTTTTCTTTTATAAAGGAATGTATGGCTGTAAATCCCGAAATCCTTTGTCTGAATTATCTCGATTGTCAGAGGGATATAAAGACGATTATAAATGAGAGTGAGGGAAAACTGATCGTAATCGACAATGCAGACGTTTTGCTGGATGATGAGTTGAGAAAGCAAATTTCCTTGGATGATAGGAATCAGTATCTGATTATAGGGAGGAATCCCAAAAATTTATTTGCGACAAAGGAAAATCTGTTTGAACTGGTGAGTGAAAATTTTGGAGAACAGATAAGGCTTACGATGAAAGAATATCTGTGATAATATCAAAAATAATCTTTTCTTTCAACTGCTTATATAGTATAATCATGTGTATCATGCCATGCGGCGTGATACCGCCCGAAAGGGGAATCATATCTTTTTATCAAATGATGAACATATCAAATCATCTTTCGGATGTCTCCGAAACAAAAAACTTCGCTGTAATCCCATATTTTATAAGAATAAAAAGGAGGGGTACGTTGTATAGTATTGTATCGACGGCAATGATACAGGGCATCCGTGCTGTTTTTGTCTCTGTGGAGGCAGATGTGAGCAGCGGGATGCCGGTGTTTGAAATGGTTGGGTTTCTTGCCTCGGAGGTGAAAGAGGCAAAGGAGCGTGTGCGCACGGCGCTGCGCAATTCGGGCTTTTTGCTCCCGGCAAAACGTATCACGGTCAACGTCGCGCCGGCGGATGTCCGTAAATCAGGCGCCGGATTTGACCTTCCGGTTGCGCTGGCGCTGCTTTGTGCAATGGGACATTTGGATCGGGCGGCGCTTGCAGATTTTTTTGTCACAGGCGAGGTCGGACTGGATGGAAAGGTACAGGCAGTAAACGGCGTTTTGCCTATGGTTGCAGGGGCAAAAGAGCGCGGGATCACACGCTGCATTGTCCCGTTGGAAAATAAAAAAGAGGCGCAGTTGGTTGCAGGAATGCAAGTTTATGGAGTTGAGAGCATTGCAGACTCGATCTGCGCCGTAAATGGCGAATGGACACAAGAGGAAGAAGCATCCGCAGTGTGCGTGGAGGATGCGGGTGAGGAACGGCTTGCGGATTTTTCTGATATTTGCGGGCAAAGGATAGGAAAACGCGCCTGTGAGATTGCCGTCTGCGGGGGTCATAATCTGTTGCTGCTTGGTTCGCCGGGTTCGGGAAAAACGATGCTGGCGGCGCGCATCCCTTCCATTTTGCCGCCGCTTTTGGAGGAGGAGCAGATGGAGCTTTCCAAGATTTACAGTGTGGGCGGCTTATTTGACAAGCGAAAGGGGCTGATGCGCACGCGCCCGTTTCGCGCCCCGCATCACACGATTACGGCACAGGGGCTGGCTGGCGGCGGCGCCGTTCCCGGTCCCGGAGAGATCTCGTTTGCCCACAAGGGCGTCTTGTTTTTAGATGAGCTGGCGGAATTTGACTCCCGTACGCTTGAAATTTTGCGCCAGCCGCTAGAGGAGCGATGCGTGCGTCTTGTGCGCACGCAGGGCAGCTATGAATTTCCGGCAGAATTTATGTTGGTGGCTGCGATGAATCCCTGTAAATGCGGCTATTACCCGGATATGCAGAAGTGCCGCTGCACGCAGACAGCGATTGAGCGTTATCTTGGGCGTATCAGCGGACCGTTATTGGATCGTATCGATATTTGTGTCGAAATGCCGCGTCTTTCCTTTGAGGAATTAAATCAAAAGGGGGACGCAGAGACATCCGAGATCATCAGAGAGCGGGTGATCGCCGCCCGCAGGATGCAGTCGGAGCGCTACCGGGGCGAGACATTTTTGTGCAACAGTCAGATTCCGGCGGAGCGCGTGCGGGAGTTTTGCGGACTGGACCGCAGACAGGAGCAGTTTATGGAGGAGGTATACCAAAGGCTTTCGCTCACGGCGCGCTCCTATCACAAGCTGCTGAAGGTGGCGCGGACGCTTGCGGATATGGAGCAGTCCGCACAGATTCTGATGCGTCATCTGACAGAAGCAGTCTGCTACCGCAGTATTGATAAAAAATTTTGGGAGAGAACTTAAGGAGGGGGACGATGAACTATGCATACTGGTTTGCGTCGGCGGTGAGGCTTTCCTGTCGAAAAAAGAAAATGCTCATCGAAAAGGCGGGAAGCGCAGAGGATATTTATTTTCTTTCGGAGGAGCGGCTGCGCTCACTCGCCGGCGAGGCGATCACGGAACGCGTGCTTGCTGCCAGAAAAACAGAGACGGAGGCGGCGTATGAGAAGCTTGGCGCGCAGGGGATCACCCTTCTGACGCTTGAGGATGACGCCTATCCGAAGCGCTTAAGAGAAATATGGGACCCGCCCTATGCGCTGTATCTGCGGGGAAGATTGCCTGATGCGTCGGCAAAATGTATTGCAGTCGTCGGCGCGCGTATGTGCTCGGAATATGGACGCGCTGTCGCAAAGATTCTAGCAGAGCGCCTTGCCCTACATGGAGTATGCGTGATCAGCGGCTTGGCGCTTGGCACAGACGCTGCGGGGCATCGGGGCGCGCTTGCGGGCGGCGGTATGACCTGCGCCGTCTTAGGCTGTGGCATAGACGTCTGCTATCCGGGGCAGAATCGGGAATTATACGACCAGATATTGGAAACGGGAGGTATTCTCTCGGAATATCCGCCGGGCACACAGCCGCTGGCAGGCTACTTTCCGCAGCGTAACCGTATTATTTCCGGCATGAGCGATGTCGTCGTTGTGGTGGAGGCAAAAGAGCGCAGCGGCTCGCTGATCACCGCCGACCTTGCTTTGGAGCAGGGGCGTGACGTGTACGCCGTTCCGGGCAGGCTCAATGACACGCTTTCTGCAGGCTGCAACCGATTGATCGCGCAGGGAGCCGGGATCGTTTTTAATATAGAAGATTTTCTAAAAGACCTTGGAATTTTTTGCGGAGATGAAGGGGCGGATGGCAAAATACTCTCTGCGGAAGAAAATTTATCACTTGAAAAAGAAGAACGCTTGGTGTATAGTTGTGTAGATTTACGACCCCGCGGACCGGAGGAACTGTTAAATCAGACAGGGCTTTCGGCGCCCGCTTTGGCAGACTGCCTTGTACGCCTGCAGCAAAAGGGGCTGATTACCGAAATATTTAAGAATGCATATATCAGAAACAAAGTGAAATAAAGGAGAGAGAGGAATGGCAAAATACCTTGTGATCGTAGAGTCGCCGGCGAAGGTAAAAACAATCAAGAAGTTTTTGGGAAAAAATTATGAGGTGGTCGCATCGAACGGACATGTCAGGGATCTGCCCAAAAGCCAGATGGGAATCGATATTGCACACGATTTTGAGCCGAAGTACATCACAATCCGTGGAAAAGGGGACGTCCTTGCAAAGCTTCGCAAAGAGGTGAAGAAGGCGGACAAGGTATATCTCGCAACCGACCCCGACCGTGAGGGAGAAGCAATTTCATGGCATTTAAGTCAGGCGCTCAAGCTGGAGGGAAAGAATGTCAGGCGCATCAGCTTTAATGAGATTACGCAGAACGCCGTTAAGGCTTCTTTAAAAGAGCCGCGTGATATTGATATGAATCTTGTGGACGCACAGCAGACGAGAAGGATTTTGGATCGTATGGTCGGCTACGAGATCAGTCCTGTGCTTTGGGCAAAGGTAAAGCGCGGCTTAAGCGCCGGGCGCGTGCAGTCTGTGGCGTTGCGCATCATCTGCGACAGGGAGGAGGAGATCGGGGCTTTTATACCGGAGGAATACTGGAGTCTGGATGCGGTGCTTTCTATTCCCGGAGAGAAAAAGCCGCTGATCGCAAAATTCCACGGAAATGAAAAGGGCAAGCTCGCCATCCGGTCTAAGGAGGAGCTGGAGCACATCACGAAGGCGCTTGGGCAGGAGCGTTTCGTGGTTCTTGAGGTCAAAAAGGGAGAGCGTGTGAAAAAAGCGCCGCTGCCGTTTACTACGAGTACGCTTCAGCAGGAGGCTTCAAAGGTATTGAATTTCCCGATTTCCAAGACGATGCGGATCGCGCAGCAGCTCTATGAGGGCGTCGATATTAAAGGACAGGGAACGGTCGGTCTGATTACTTATTTAAGAACGGATTCCGTTCGTATTTCAGAGGAAGCGGATGCGCAGGCAAGGGCATATATCGGAGAGCATTACGGCGAGACGTTTGCCGCTACACGCACGGCAGAGAAAAAGGGGGGCGCAAAAATACAGGATGCGCATGAGGCGATCCGACCCTCCGATATTGGGCGTACGCCTGTCCTGGTCAAGGAATCGCTTTCCAGAGACCAATTCCGTCTCTACCAACTGATCTGGAAACGCTTTGCGGCGAGCCGGATGACTTCGGCTATCTATGAGACGACGAGCGTGCACATCGGCGCGGGGGAATACCGTTTCCATGTATCCGCCTCCAAGCTTGCCTTTGAGGGCTTTATGGCGGTGTATACGAGCGATGAGGATGAGAAGGAAGAAAATAATGTTTTGCTGAAGGCGATCGATGAGGACACGAAGCTGTCTTTGGAGAGCTTTGAAGAAAAGCAGCATTTTACGCAGCCGCCGGCACACTATACGGAGGCGTCGCTTGTTAAGGCATTGGAGGAGCTTGGCATTGGACGTCCGAGCACCTATTCGCCGACGATCACAACGCTGCTGGGGCGTCGCTATATCGTAAAGGAAGCGAAAAATCTTTATGTGACCGAGCTTGGCGAGGTCGTCAACCAGATCATGAAGGAATCCTTTCCGAGTATCGTAGACGAGCATTTTACGGCAAATATGGAGTCTTTGTTCGACGGTGTGGGCGAGGGAAGGGTCGGCTGGAAAACAGTTGTGCGCAATTTCTACCCAGACCTTGACGCGGCGGTTCAGGTCGCGCAAAAGGAGCTGGAAAAGGTTAAGATCGAGGATGAGGTTTCCGATGTTATCTGCGATCTGTGCGGGCGCAACATGGTCGTAAAGTACGGACCGCACGGCAAATTCCTGGCGTGTCCGGGCTTTCCTGAATGCCGCAATACCAAGCCGTATCTGGAGAAGATCGGCGTTTCCTGCCCCAAATGCGGTAAGGAGCTTGTGCTGCGGAAAACGAAAAAAGGAAGAAAATATTTCGGCTGTGAGGATAATCCCGCATGTGATTTCATGAGCTGGTCAAGACCGGTGGAGAAAAAATGTCCAAAGTGCGGCGGCTATATGGTCATCAAGGGGAATAAGGTTGTCTGCGCATCAGAGCAGTGCGGTTATTTTGAGGAGAGAGAAAAGGGGGACGAAGAAAAATAGTTGGAAAATTCGTGTTAAATATTGCGGAAATATTGAATTTTCCGAATTGACATGCTAAAATGAAAAGCAGCACGAAAACTTGTTTGGATCAGGCGGGAGGCACGGCGATGAGTGTTCAGTTATTAGATAAAACCAGAAAGATCAATAAATTACTTCACAACAACAGCTCGTCCAAGGTTATTTTCAACGACATCTGCGATGTGCTCAGAGAGATTCTCGAATCCAATATTCTTGTGATCAGCAGAAAAGGAAAAGTACTCGGCACGGCGATGCGGGCGGACGTCTTAGAGATGAAGGAGCTGATCGCGGACGAGGTAGGAGGCTTTATCGATCCGCTGCTGAACGAGCGTCTGCTTGGGATCCTCTCGACAAAGGAAAATGTAAATCTGGAAACGCTTGGGTTTACGGACGGCGTGGAGGAATATACGGCGATCATTACGCCGATCGATATTGCCGGAGAGCGTCTTGGCACGCTGTTTGTGTACCGTCAGGGCAGAACCTATGATATCGACGATATTATTTTAAGCGAGTACGGAACGACGGTGGTGGGGCTTGAGATGATGCGCTCCGTCAATGAGGAGAATGCGGAGGAGAACCGCAAGGTGCAGATCGTAAAATCGGCGATCAGCACGCTGTCCTTTTCGGAGCTTGAGGCGATTACGCATATTTTTGAGGAGATGGACGGCAGAGAGGGCATCCTTGTTGCGAGCAAGATTGCCGACCGTGTCGGGATCACGCGTTCCGTGATCGTCAATGCACTCCGTAAATTTGAGAGCGCAGGTGTCATCGAATCACGATCGTCCGGCATGAAGGGGACTTACATTAAGGTTTTAAATGAGGTTGTCTTTGATGAGCTGGACAGGCTCAAAAAGGAAAATCAGAAAAATGAATAAAAGATAAACAGAAAATAAAAATTTTAAAAAATTATAAAGGAAGGGGTAAAACCCGCACTGGCACAGGCTTTGCGGTTTTGCCCTCCTTTTTTTTCGCTGGGAAAACGACAAAATATTACAATATTA
>Garnier_p1__coassemble_643_pt1 | contig 25780 bp, 24 predicted proteins | sample Garnier_p1__metabat2_high_PE_021 | metagenome-assembled genome bin Garnier_p1 | reverse complement strand
GCAAATGCCGGTTCTGGCGTTTCTTAATCAGAGACTTTTTTTACAGCCCCTTTTTAATCGTTCCGGTCAGTGTTAACACATGCTCCCCATTCTTTTTGCGTAAGCCGCGATCGCAGGGACAGCCCCGTTCCTTAGCTTTTCATTTCCAGTTTAATCTTTTCTGCCAGCTCCCTTGCTCGCCCAAAATCCTCTGTACGCGTACCCGCAGCGCCAAAGCAAAGTCTTATGACCTCCCGCTCCTGCTCCCTGATCTGTGCTTTCTGCTCCGCACTCATACTGTCTGCATATTCCTCCAGCAGCGATGCGGTCAGCCGCTCGACATAACCTCCCGCATACGGCCACATTTTCTGCCGCATAGCAAGCTCCTGCTGAATGCCAAGAATCTCATTCTCCCGCTGTCTGACCCTGTCCTTATGCAAAAGCTTTTCCTCTTTCTCCGCCTTCTGCACCTCATACTCCTCAAAAGCATCCTCAAGTGCCTCAAAAAATTCGCGCTTAAAATCTACGGGACGTAGAAAGACACGAAACACTTTACGCTCATTAAAGAAAAAGGACAACTGTGCCGGACTGATCGTTGTCGTATAGATGATACAAAGCGTATCCGGGAAGTTTTTATTCAGCCATGTGATGATCTGTTCCCCGTTATATCCGTCTAAGGACAAGCCTGTAACCGCCACCTGATAAACATGCTTTTTTAAACAGGACGCCGCCTGAATGCCGTTGGCAGCAACGTCGATCTTGACGTCCCTGCCCTCCATTGCCGCCAGAAACTCCTGTATAATATCAGGATATTTATTAATAAACAAAAGTCTTTTGCTCATATCTGCACCTCCCGTCTGTTCACAATTTATTCATGTAAGATTCAAAGTTCTTTTACTCGAAAAACACGAAAACTTCATTTCTCTGCCGTATACTATCATCATACAAATGATAGTTACTAACATTTGTTATACCCACAAAACTTTTTCATAATCTGCCAGGTAGTTGATACTGCCTGGCAATCCTCCCTTTTTCAGGGTCTATACTTCAAAAATCAAATCCCCATACGACGGCATCGGCCACATCGTTTTATCCACCAGCATTTCTAACTGATCCACGGGCATCCGAAGCTCATCCATCGCAGCCTTTACAACATCATGATAATAAACTGCCTGCTCTCTGCCCTGCTGCATTCTCGCCGCAGCAGCCGTAACCTCCTCAAGCTTTGCCAACGCCTGTCTGGAAGCCAATAGCAATGAAGAAACCTCGGTCAAAATCTCCGTCTGCACGCTGACATCCGCCATGCACGCCTGTTTTACGGCATTAATAGATTCTGCGAGCACAGTCGTGTACTTAATCACTGCCGGAATGATCTGTTTGGTCGCAATATCGATCATTGCTCTCGCCTCAATATTGATCTCCTTTGCATACGTTTCATATTCAATCTCAACACGGGAATTAAGCTCTGCCCGCGTAAATACCTTAAACTTTTCAAATAAAGCCACCGCTTTTTCTGTATTTAATGCGGGTATTGCATCAACCATCGACTTAATATTCGGCAGACCGCGTCTCTGTGCCTCCTCCACCCATTCCTCCGAATAACCGTTTCCGTTAAATACAATACGCTGATGCTCGGTTGCGTATTTTTTGATCAGATCATGCACCGCCAGATCAAAATCTTCTGCCTGCTCCAGCACATCACAAGTCTCTGCAAAAGCCTCCGCCACAATTGTATTCAGTACGACGTTTGGCTGCGCAACCGAATCCTGCGCCCCCACCATACGAAATTCAAATTTATTTCCGGTAAATGCAAACGGAGATGTCCGGTTGCGGTCTGTCGCATCCTTCATAAAGTCCGGCAACGTGCGTACTCCTGTCTCAAGCTTCTTTCCGCTGATGCTGTGCGTTGCTTCTCCTGTACTGATCAACTGCGTTAATACATCCTCAAGCTGTTCTCCGAGATAGACCGAAATAATCGCAGGCGGAGCTTCATTTGCCCCCAGACGATGATCGTTTCCGACGTCTGCCGCCGATTCCCGCAAAAGGTCTGCATGCTTATCGACCGCTTTTAATACACAGGTGAGGATCAACAGGAATTGTATATTGTCATGCGGTGTTTTTCCCGGCTCCAGCAAGTTGATCCCATCGTCTGTCGTGATCGACCAATTATTATGCTTGCCGGAACCGTTGACGCCTGCAAACGGCTTCTCATGAAGCAGGCACTGCAGACCGTGACGCCCTGCAATCTTCTTTAAGGTTTCCATAACAAGCTGATTGTGATCAACTGCTACATTTGCGGTAGCATAAATCGGGGCAAGCTCATGCTGTGCGGGCGCCGCCTCATTATGCTGCGTCTTTGCCGTCACTCCAAGCTTCCAAAGCTCCTCGTTGACGTCCTTCATAAATGCAGCGATCCGCTCCCGGATCGTACCGAAATAGTGGTCGTCCATCTCCTGTCCTTTGGGCGGCATCGCTCCAAATAAGGTCCGTCCCGTAAAGATCAAATCCTTACGCTGCAAATATTTTTCACGGTCTACGATAAAATACTCCTGCTCCGGTCCGACAGACGGTATCACCCTTTTAGAGGTTGTGTTGCCAAAGAGACGGATCAGACGCAGCGACTGTTCGTTAATCGCTTCCATCGAACGCAGCAGCGGCGTCTTCTGATCAAGTGCTTCCCCTGTGTAGGAGCAGAATGCCGTCGGAATGCAAAGTGTCGCACCTGCCGCATCCTGCCGCACAAACGCCGGAGACGTACAGTCCCATGCCGTATATCCGCGTGCCTCAAAGGTTGCACGAAGTCCCCCCGATGGAAATGAGGATGCGTCCGGCTCTCCCTTGATCAGCTCCTTTCCCGAAAAGCTCATCAACACCTTTCCGTTCTCCATTGGCGCCGTGATAAAGGAATCGTGCTTTTCAGCCGTTACTCCGGTCAGCGGCTGAAACCAATGACTGTAATGCGTCGCCCCTTTTTCGATCGCCCACTCCTTCATCTCATGCGCAACGACATCCGCCGTCTCAAGGTCCAGCTCTCTGCCCTCATCAATGACTTCCTTTAGCTTCTTATATACCTTCTTGGGAAGGCGCTCCTGCATCACTGCATCATTAAATACATTTCTGCCGAAGATTTCCGCTGCATTCAGGTATCCTGTTTCGCTCATGTTCTACATCCTTTCCTCTCACCGGTTCTATTTCCCTGCTGTTTTGCTTTCTTTTAATGTACGCAATTTTCTTCCATATTTCAACTAAAACTTCAAGCCATCAACCGAAAATCCTTTGTGCAGTCTGACAGCAATATCCTGTTGACAGCAAAAACTGCCGCGCAAACGATTGGCGAAACTCCTCCTCGATCGTTTGCGCAGCAGCCCTGCTTTCTTTCTATTTGCTTAGTTTGCTTTTCCAATAGAGCCAAATAACTCCATTTTCTCTTTTACGGTAGCCTTGATCGCCTCAGTACCCGGAGCAAGCAGCTTACGAGGATCAAATCCCTTACCCTCTAAGTCTTTGCCTTCTTCGATATATTTACGCGTCGCATCCGCAAAGGATAACTGACATTCCGTATTCACGTTGATCTTTGCAACACCCAGAGAGATTGCCTTCTTGATCATCTCCTCCGGAATACCTGTACCGCCGTGCAGTACTAACGGCATATCTCCGGTAAGCTTCTGGATTCCGTCCAGTGTCTCAAAGCTTAAGCCTTCCCAGTTTGCCGGATATTTTCCGTGAATATTACCGATACCTGCTGCCAGCATGTCTACGCCGAGATCCGCAATTCTCTTGCACTCCTGCGGGTCTGCGCATTCTCCCTTACCGATAACGCCGTCTTCCTCGCCGCCGATAGAGCCAACCTCAGCCTCGATCGACATACCGTTCTTATGAGCCAGCGCAACAAGCTCTGTCGTCTTGGCAACATTCTCGTCAATCGCATAATGGGAGCCATCAAACATGATAGAGGAAAAGCCAGCCTCTACGCACTTTAAGCAGCCTTCATAGGAGCCATGATCCAGATGCAGCGCAACCGGAACCGTAATGTTTAATTCCTCGATCATTGCCTTTACCATAGAAGCAACTGTCTTATAGCCTGCCATATACTTGCCGGCGCCCTCAGAAACTCCGAGAATGACCGGAGACTTACACTCCTCTGCTGTTAAAAGAATCGCCTTCGTCCACTCCAAATTGTTAATGTTGAACTGACCGACTGCATAATGTCCTGCTTTTGCTTTGTCTAACATTTCTTTTGCGGATACTAACATATAAAATTCCTCCCTCGTTTGTTATTCAATCTACGGTAATAAAACCCTAACGGTATTATATATTACTTTTCCCAAAAAATAAAGTTAAAAATTTGACAATCTTTATGCCTGTATTTCGGCAGACGGCACCATAATTTCCACAGCCCTGCAAAGGTTGCGCACCACAACCTCCTCATGGTCGCCGCCAAATTCTCCGTCCAATGTCCATGGAATGGGCTGCTTTGCCACAAACCGGACCTCCTCCGCCTTAAAGGAATAGACCATATCCGTGTCATCCACCAGATTGATCAGCGATGCAATGATTTCATTTAACTCGATCGGGTTCCGCGGCTTCTTGATCAAAGTGACCTCAAAAACGCCGTCGTCCAGCTCCACGTCCTTTCCTGTCATTCCCTTAAATCCGCCCACAGACGTAGAGTTACTGATCATTCCGTAAATAAACTCTCCCTGTACCACAGCGCCCCGGTACTCCACCTGCATCGGATAAGCCGGAATATCATGGAGACTGCGTACTCCCTCTAAAATATACGCCGCATGCCCCAAAACATTTTTCCACTCCTGACTCGTCTTATAGGAAACAGCCGTAAATAATCCAAATGCTGCCACATAGACAAAATAATCCTCGCCGAACGCACCGACATCACATCCGAACCGCTTTCCCGCAACCGCATTTTCCGCCGCCAGCGCCATGTCCTTTGGAATCCCAAGTGACGTCGCAAAGTCGTTTGTACTGCCCGCCGGAATATAACCAAGCGGCACTCTTTTCTCAGAGCGCATCATCCCTGTGACGGTCTCATCCAACGTTCCGTCTCCGCCGGAGCATACGACCAGATCATACCCGCAAGCCTCCATCTCCACCTTGCGCTCGGCATCTCCGGCCGCCTGTGTCGGGTAGATCGTAACCTCATATCCTGCCTTTACCATCGTATCTACGATTTCCAAAAGCTGTGTCTTAATCTGTGCCTTACCGGAATACGGATTAAAGACAAACAGCAGCTTCTTTTTTTTACTCATATTGCGCACCTTAACTCTACATGGATTTTCTGTTATCCGGCAAAAAACTGCTCCACTGCCGCCAGCGCCTCCGCTTCATCCGTGCCCTCAGCGTCTATCACAACACAGACATCACCAAGCTTTCCAATGCTCATCATTCCCATGATACTTTTGGCATTGATTCTGGAATCGCCATACTCCAAATAGATTCTGCTGTCAAACCCGTTTGCTGTCTGCACCAGTCTTGCAATTTTCCTTGCGTCAAAATCCTCCCGCCCGCTACATTCGATCTTCTTTCTCATCTTCCCCTCCTGTTGAAACAGTCGCCTGCAAGTTTCCCTCCGGCTTGCCGTTATCATTTGCGCAGTCCCTCCGCGATCTCGCTGATCTTGCGCAGTCTGTGATTCACCCCTGACTTTCCTACCGGCGGATCTAAATATGTGCCAAGCTCCTTTAACGGCGCTTCGGGATATTCCAGCCGCAGCAGGGCGATTTCCCGCAAATGCTCCGGCAGACTGTCAAGTCCCGCCTTCTCTCTGATGTATGCAATATCCTGCAACTGCTGCACGGCGGCATTGACCGTCTTGCTGATATTAGCCGTCTCACAATTTACCTTACGATTCACAGAATTGCGCATTTCCTTTAGAATCCTTACATTTTCCAGATTCATTAAGGCGACGTGCGCCTCCATGATATTTAACAGATCAACGATCTGCGCCCCCTCCTTGAGATATACGACATAATATTTCTTACGCGTTACAATCTTCGCATCCATACCAAAGCCGTTGATGATCGCACAAAGCTGTTCTGCCTGCGCGTTGCTCCTGCATACAATCTCAAAATGATAAGCCTTGTTGGGATCGCTCATTGAGCCGCTTGCCAAAAATGCACCCCTGACATAAGCTCTGCGGCAGCAATTCTGCTGTAATAAAATACCGTTTACCGTATCGGCAGGTTTGGGGCGATTCGCTTCCTCGTCCCACATTTTTACCGCCTCAAGCATCCGCCATTCCTCGCCCGCCGCAAACTCACTGCCGCTTTCAAATAATTTATGTACCAGCAGATGGTATTTCTCCTTCACAAGCTGATTCTCCGAATCCGCAGTGTGAACTCTGCATTCAAACGCGATCAGTGCCGCCAATTCTGCAAGCTGGCAATGTCTGCTCCTGCCGATATGTGCTGCCAGCTCTGCCTTCACCTCACTTGAAAATGACATTCCTCTCTCCCCGCTTATTTCCCGCGCAGCGCATCCTTTCCAATATCGCGGTGCTCAATTTTCACCCCGTATTCCTTTTTTACGGAAAGTCTGCGGTACAGCTCGTTTGCAAGCGTCACGGAGCGATGCTTCCCTCCGGTGCAGCCAACCGCGATGACCAACTGGTTTTTTCCCTCCGTAATATAATTGGGGATCAAAAAATTCAGCATATCCTCTAATTTCTTAATAAATACGCGCGCCTCCTGAAACTGAAATACATAGTCCTGAATTTCTTCATCATTTCCCGTCTTTGCGCGAAGCCCTTCCACATAGTAGGGATTGGGCAGAAAACGCACGTCGAATACCAAATCCGAATCCGCCGGAATACCATACTTAAACCCAAAGGAGAGCACCGTAATAAATAAATTCTTGTAATCCTGATTTTGCACGAAAATCTTATCTAATTCTGTTTTCAGCTCCCGTGTCAAAAGACGGCTTGTATCTATAATATAATCAGCGCGTTCCTTCAGAAACGCCATCTGCTTTCGTTCTTCCTCAATCCCCTTATCCACGCGCTCATTACCGGAAAGCGGATGATTTCTCCTCGTCTCCTTATAACGCTTGACAAGCACCGAATCCTCTGCGTCCAAAAAAAGTATCTCGCAGTGTACACCCGCTGCCTTAATCCTGTTTAACGTATCCCTAAGCTCTGTGAGCGCCTGTCCGTTTCGGATATCAATGCCGACCGCTACCTTTTGCAGCTCCGTATTTTGCTGCAGATCGGACAATTCCACAAATTTTTCCAGCAATGCGATAGGAAGATTATCCACGCAATAAAAGCCAATATCCTCCATCATTTTGATCGCCGTACTTTTTCCGGCACCGGACATGCCGGTCAATATCACAAACTTCATGTCCTCCAACAGCCTCCTTTAAAATTCCCCCACCATCTTCACTTCCGGTTCGAGACGAATATCAAATTGACGGTATACTTTATCCTGAACCGTCTCAATAAGCGCACGGATGTCGGCTGCCGTTGCATCACCGCAGTTTACAATGAATCCGCAATGCTTCCGAGACACCTGTGCGCCGCCGATCTGATAACCAGCAAGCCCCGCATCCTCGATCAGCTTTCCCGCAAAATTCCCCTGCGGACGTTTGAAGGTGCTTCCTGCACTTGGATAAGTAAGCGGCTGCTTTTCCGTTCGCTGCTGACGAATCTCTTTCATGCGCGCCTCAATTTCCGTCGGTTCTTTGCGCGAAAGACGCAGCACCGCCGCAAGCACCAGATATTCCTCCTTAAGAATACAGCTTGTGCGGTATCCAAATCCCAGTTCCCCGTTCATCAACTCCTTTTGTATGCCTTCTTTTGTCAGCACAGACACGGATCTGATCAAATCTGCCATCTCGCCGCCGTAAGCGCCTGCATTCATTACAACCGCACCGCCGATTGTTCCGGGAATACCGGCGGCAAACTCCATGCCGCCCAGTCCCTGCGCTGCCGCGAAATTAGCAGCCCTCGCCAGAGATACTCCCGCCTCCGCTGTGATTTCCCACGCTCCCCTACCGTCCTCTGCGATAGAAAGCGTATCCATCTCCTTGCTGATTTTAATGACAACGCCGCGAATCCCCTGATCGCCCACCAAAAGGTTGCTGCCATTCCCAAAAATATTATATGGCACCTCCTGCTTTTTACACAGACGGATCACCTGCGGCAGGTCTGCCCGCCTGGGCAAAACCATCACATCCGCCGGACCTCCCACGCGAAAGGTGGTGTGTCTGCTCATTGGCTCATGCAGCCGCAGATGCTCTGCTCCCACCACCGCCTGTAATTCCTCAATAAATCTCTGATCCATATCTGCCATATCTGTCTCCTGCTTTTATGCCTGATCCTTCAAAAATGCCACATATCCGCGATATGCCTCATATAAATCTACCTTGCTGATGATCTCCCACGGAGAATGCATATTCAGCACGGCAACACCGCTGTCGATCACCTGCATTCCGTAATTTGCCAGAATATAGGCAATCGTTCCGCCGCCTCCCTGGTCAACCTTTCCTAGCTCCGCTGTCTGGAACGTAATCTCATTTGCATCCATGATCGCACGCAGACCACCCACATATTCGGCATTTGCGTCATTTGAACCCGCCTTTCCTCTTGAGCCTGTATATTTATTGAAAACAAGCCCCTTTCCAAAGTAAGCGGTATTTCTCTTTGTCATGACAGACGGGTAATTCGGGTCAAATGCTGCCGATACATCGGATGAGAGCACGCTGGAATTTTTCAGCGCACGCCTCAATGCAAGCTCTGAATAAGAACCTGCGGCATTCATCACCTCTGCCACCGTATTCTCAAAGAAACGCGACTGCATACCGCTCGCTCCGACGCTTCCGATCTCCTCCTTGTCAACTAAAAGACAAACGCTGGTCCGCTCCGGCTTCTCCATCATGAGCATTGCGCGGAAAGACGGATATGCGCATACGCGGTCATCATGACCATATCCCATGATCATACTGCGGTCAAAGCCATAATCGCGTGCCTCTCCCGCCGGTACAACTTCAATCTCCGCAGAGAGGAAGTCCTCTTCCTCTATACCATATTCCTTCACAAGCAGCTTCATGATATTGGCTTTAACCTTTTCCTTTGCCGCCTTCTCATCTGTGGCTTCCTCTGTCAGCGGAATACTTCCGACAAGCAGATCTAAATTCTCACCCTCAATGACCTTTGCCGCTTTCTTCTCCATCTGCTCGGCAGACAAATGTACCAAAAGATCGCTGATTCCAAAAACCGGGTCTCCCGGCTTGTCCCCGACATTGACCTGCACCAGCGTGCCGTCCTTTTTCGCGATCACTCCGTGCAACGCGAGCGGGAGCGTCACCCACTGATATTTCTTGATCCCGCCGTAATAATGTGTATCAAGCATCGCAAGCTCGCTGTCCTCATAGAGCGGGTCCTGTTTTAAATCAATGCGAGGCGAGTCAATATGCGCGCCCAAAATATTCATTCCGCAGGATAAATCCTTGCTTCCGATCACGAATAAGGCAAGCCCCTTCCCCATATTGTTCGCATAGACCTTGTCCCCGGCCTTTAATGCTGTGCCCGCTTCAATCATCTCCTCCAGCTTTACAAAGCCGGCTTTCTTCGCCTCCTCCTCAAGAACCGTTACACACTCACGCTCTGTTTTGCATTCTGAAAGAAATCTGCGGTAATCCTCCGCAAAGCGGTATACAAGTTCTCTCTTTTCTCCCTCCGGATATTTCTCCCACGCATTTTTACGTTCCATTTTCTTTTCCTCCATTTTTCTGTTTTTTGTTACCGGCACTCTGCCTACTCCTCATCCTCAGAGGATTTTCTGGTCAGATTCTCCTGCACACGGCGATACAGCTCCTGCGCCGCATTATAACCCATCTTCTTTTGTCTGTGATTGACGGCTGCCGCCTCGCAGATCACCGCGAGGTTTCTTCCCGGACGGATCGGCAATGAATGGCACACGACCCTATTTCCGAGAAACTCCGTGTACTCCTCCTCCAGACCAAGACGGTCATATTCATTCTCCTTCTTCCAGTCCTCAAGCTTGATGACCAGATCGATCTGCTGCTTTTCCTTGACACACTCCACACCAAACAGGGTCTTGACATCAATAATCCCAATACCGCGCAGCTCGATAAAATAGCGCGTAATATCAGGCGATGTTCCAATCAACGTATGCTCATTGATCTTGCGTATCTCAACCACATCATCCGTCACCAGACGATGCCCGCGCTTGACAAGCTCCAGCGCCGCCTCGCTCTTTCCGATACCGCTCTCGCCCATGATCAAAAGTCCCTCTCCGTATACGTCCACCAGCACCCCGTGAATCGTGATACACGGTGCCAACTGCTCATTCAGACAATAGATCAGTTCTGCCATAAACTCCGATGTGCTCCGCTTTGTTCCAAGCACCGGAAGGTCATGCTCCTTAGCCAGCCGCAAAAACAGCTCGTCCGGCTGAAGGTCCCTGCAAAATATGACGCACGGAATATCGTATTCCATAAACGCACGGTAAATTTCTTCCTTCTTCTTTTCATCCAGCTTCTGCAGATAGGTATACTCTACCGTTCCGATGATCTGAACGCGCGACTGCTCAAAATGTTCAAAATACCCGCTTAGCTGCAATGCCGGACGGTTCACATCACTGATCATGATCCGATGCTTCTTTAACTCCATATCCGGCAAGAAATTATAAAGATCCATGAGCTTTACAATCTTTGCTATACTAACTCCCGACATCTCCGACTCTCCTTTGCAATTGTTATATTCCACAACAGGAACCACTACTTAGGTTCACTTGCGTAAATTATATCATATGCAATCCTATTCTTCAACATTCCGAAAGAATCGATACACTGCCTCCGCCGCCCGCTGGTTCATTCCGTCTGTCGCCGCCAAATCCTCCAGCTCCGCCGCCTTGATCGCCTCCAACGACTGATATTTTTTCATCAGCGCCTTCCTGCGCGCAGGACCGATTCCCGAAATATCATCCAACACCGAATGCACCTGCTCCTTGCTGCGCAGTGAACGATGATACTCGATCGCGAAACGGTGTGCCTCGTCCTGTATACGGGTAATCAGCTTAAAGCCCTCACTCCCCCGGTCAATCGGTATCTCCACATTGTTATAATATAACCCGCGCGTCCGGTGATTGTCATCCTTTACCATACCGCAGACAGGGATATTGAGCTTCAGCTCATCAAGCACCCTTAAGGCAATATTCACCTGTCCGCGCCCGCCGTCCATCATCAAAAGATCGGGAAATCTTGTAAAGCTGCCGTATTCCTCTGACAGCTCCTTTCCCTCCAGCTCCGCCAGCTCCCGCATTCCGTGCGTAAATCTTCTTGTCAATACCTCATGCATGGATGCGTAGTCATCCGGTCCGCTGACTGTTTTCAGCTTAAATTTCCGATAATCGCTTCGCTTTGGCTTTCCCTTCTCATATACGATCATCGAGCCGACCGTCTCAAACCCGTTTGTATTGGAAATATCAAACGCTTCCACACGGACAAGCTGCTCCATACCAAGCAGCTTTTCAATCTCCTTGAGCGCGCCGATCGTGCGCCCCTCCTCACGCTTTAGCTTCTCCCGATCCTGTGAGAGCACAAGCTGTGCGTTCTTCTGCGCCAGCTCCACAAGCTTTTCCTTCATGCCCTTCTGCGGAACACGGATATAGACCCTTGCACCGCGCTTCTGCGTCAGCCATGACTCTAAGATTTCCGCTTCCTCAATCGCCTCCGGCAGCATCACCTCGCGTGGGATAAACGGCGTTCCCGCATAAAACTGCTTTAAAAACGTATCCAAAATCTGCGATCCGCCATCCTCCGCACCGATACGCACATAAAAGTGATCCCTGCCAATAAGCTTTCCGCCGCGGATAAAAAATACCTGCACCACAGCGTCGCGATCATCTGCCGCGTATGCAATAATATCCTTATCCTCGCCGTCCGTATGCGTCATTTTCTGCTTCTGGGCAATCTGCCTGACGCTGCCAAGCAGCTCCCGATACTCGATCGCCTTCTCAAATTCCAGATTCACAGAAGCCTCATTCATCTTCTCCTCTAAAGACTGTATAACGGGCGCATAGTTCCCATTCAAAAACTCAAGTACGGAATTGATCCGCTCCCGATATTCCTCCTTCGAGATATACCCCTGACACGGACCTGCACACTGATGAATATGGTAATCCAGACAGGCACGCTCCTTCCCGATGTCTCGCGGCAGATTCCTGCTGCATGTGCGAAGCTGATAAATCTTGTTGACAAGCTCGATCGTATCCTTGACCGCCCCCGCGCTTGTATAGGGCCCGAAATAGCGGGACTTGTCCTTCTTCTGCTGACGTGAAAAGAGGACTCTCGGAAAATCCTCTCCGAGAGTCACTCTGATATACGGATATGTCTTATCATCACGCAGCATCGTATTATATTTCGGGCAGTGCTCCTTGATCAGATTGCATTCCAGCACCAACGCCTCAAGCTCCGAATCCGTCACGATATATTCAAATCGTGCAATCTGCTTTACCATCTGCGCCTTCTTGATCCCCTCGTTATGACTTGGCTGAAAATATTGATGCACCCGTTTTCTTAAGCTGACCGCTTTTCCGATATAAATGATCGCGTCACGGTTATCATGCATAATGTAAACTCCCGGCTGATCCGGGAGTTTCTTTAATTCCTCTGCTATATCAAACATTATTCCGCTCCATCTAATGCCTTGCGGGCTTCCTCCGCCTGCTCGAAAAATGTCTTTTTCTCATTCTCCTCCTCCGGCTCAGGTATGCCCTTTAATTCACGGAAAATCTGCATAAATTCCTTACCGGTAATCGTCTCATGCTCATACAGATAATCAGAAATATGATCGAGGACCTCACGATTTTCCGTCAGCATCCCAGTCGCTTCCTCATAAGCGGAATTGATGATCGATAATACCTCCTTATCGATCTGAGCTGCCGTATCCTCGCCGCAGATCAGACCTGCACGATTTTCCAGATACTGATTCTCCACCGTCGCCAGACACATCATACCAAACTTATCCGACATACCGTACTGCGTCACCATTGCGCGCGCAATCGTTGTCGCCCGCTCAATATCGTTTGCCGCTCCGCTCGTTGCAGAATCAAACACAAGCATCTCCGCTGCACGCCCCGCCATATAGGTCGTAATCTTCGCCAAAAGTTCCTCCTTTGTCTGCAGGAACTTCTCCTCCTCCGGCGTCTGCAGTGTGTAACCGAGCGCTCCCATCGTTCTTGGCACGATCGTGATCTTCTGTACCGGCTCCGTATTTTTCTGAAGCGCCGTCACCATCGCATGACCCACCTCGTGATAAGCCACGATCTTACGCTCCTTATCGCTCATGATCCGATCCTTCTTCTCCTTGCCGCCGACTGCCACAAGCTCAAACGCATCAAACAAATCGGATTGATTGACAAACTTCCTTCCGTTTTTAACCGCGTTGATCGCCGCCTCGTTGATCATGTTTGCAAGATCGGAGCCGACCAAGCCCGCCGTTGCCAGCGCAAGCGCATCTAAATCGACCGTCTCATCCATCATGACATCCTTCGCATGAACCTTTAAGGTCTCAAGACGCCCCTTGAGATCCGGCTTATCTACGATAATGCGCCGGTCAAACCGTCCCGGACGCAACAGCGCCTTATCAAGCACCTCGGGGCGGTTTGTCGCCGCCAGAATCAAAAGTCCCTTTGACGTATCAAATCCATCCATCTCCGCAAGAAGCTGATTTAAGGTCTGCTCGCGCTCGTCATTGCCGCCGTATCTGGTGTCACGGCTCTTACCGATCGCATCGATCTCGTCAATAAAAATAATACACGGCGCCTGCTTCTGCGCCTCCTTAAAGAGGTCACGCACACGGGACGCACCCACGCCGACAAACATTTCCACAAAGTCAGAACCTGCCAGCGAGAAAAACGGCACCTTCGCCTCTCCCGCAACTGCTTTTGCAAGCAGCGTCTTACCGGTTCCCGGCGGTCCTACAAGAAGCGCTCCCTTCGGAAGCTTCGCTCCGATATCACGGTATTTTGCGGGATTATGCAAAAAGTCTACAACCTCCTGCAGCGACTCCTTTGCCTCATCCTGACCTGCAACATCCCGGAAGGTCACGCCCGTTTCACGCTCCACATAAACCTTTGCGTTGCTCTTGCCGACGCCCATTGCGCCGCCGCTCCGCTCCATCCTGCGCATCGCTATGCCAAGCAGGATCCATATCAATGCGATCGGGATCAGGTATGAAAGGATACCGATGATCATCGTTGATGTATTATCCGGGATAACGCCGTTGATCTCAACATTGTATTTCTTCAGAAGCGGGATCAGCGTATTATCATTGACGATTCCGCAGTAGTATGTCTTTTCATACGGAACCTTACCGTCGGATTTTAAGGTAATATCGATCTGATAGCTCCCGATCTGGACCGATTCAACGCTGTGTCCCTTCCATTCTCCCTCTCCGGTCACCATATCAAGAAATTCCGAGTAGGAGACCTCCTCCGTTCTCATCTGTGCAAACTGATTTGTGATCATGCTCATCACAAAAAGCGCAACGAGCGATACCATAATAAACGCCATGATCATCTGACCATTACGGTTATTCTTATCTCCATTTCCTCCTCTGTTCGGATTTCCGTTGCTGTTATTATTCGGTCCCTGATTCTCCATAAAACAATTTATCCTTTCCCAAACAGAAAGTCTGTGTAAAGACTCTCTGAATATTCTCGTATATCTTCTTTATTATATTGAAATTAAAAACCAAAAGCAATACGCAGTTCGTGAACTTTTCCTGATTTTTCTAAATTGTTTCTAAAATTTCAACATATTTTCACACATGTTTGATACATGTTCCATACCTACATCTGATGCCTTACAACTGCATACTCATCGTTCGACTGATAATACGGACATCCTTTGTAGGCCGTCTGAAGCAGGCACGCCGCATCATCCTCATCCATATCCACCTCACAGTAATACTGTCCGTCCTCCTCGTCATAAACATTGTATACACAACTGTCGCAGCTTGTCTGTGCCATTTTCATCCTCCCCTTTACTTCCATCTGCATAGCACCTCATCATAAAGACGAAGCAAAAATGTATGAAGCAGCTCCCGCTGCGTCTCCCAGTATCTTTCCGTAATCTCATCCCCGTCCGGCTGCATTTCCGTCACCTCCAACACGGCGTCTAATATCTCAGGATTCAAATCATCCATCGCCTCCTGTACCGCAGCCTCAAAATCGCAATAGCTCTCGCTTGTCAGATACAGGATAAAATTATCTCGGTTTAAGTTTCGCACTTCATAGCTTCCCGTAAAAATATCATTCCCCGCCTGTGCAACGCGTATAAACTCCTCGCGCACCGTCTCATAATCGACCGGACAATAGCTTTCTGTAAAAAATTTTTCAAATACTTCCTTCTCAATCCTCTGTTCCTTCAAAGCTCATTCCCTCATTTTCTTGCATTTTCATGGATGCTGTGCTATTTTATCATGAGACGTACGGCTGTGCAACCGCATAAAGGCACAGTCCTTCATATACTCAGAACGGAAAGGAGCACGATCATGCCCATGTATGAACAATTACCAAAAGACCCCGTCATGCTGCTAAGCTTCGTAAACACACAGCTTCGTGATAACTACGCATCCTTTGCTGCATTTGCAGAAGCCTATCCGGCGGATGCGGACACCGTTGTTGCCTCGCTGCGGACAATCGACTACACATATGACCCGAAACGCAACCAGTTTGTCTAAATCTCTGTCGTCTCATCCCTCAAGTAATTTCTGACACGCTTCCAGTCCGGGTAAAACTGCGTCATGTACGCCCAGAACACCGGACTGTGGCTCGCCTCCAAAATATGCGTCATCTCATGCACCACCACATATTCCAGACAAAACGGCGGCTTATGCAGCAGCGCCAGATTAATATTGATATGATGCGTCCTGACATTACAGGAACCCCAGCGTGTTTTCATCTGACGGATCGTAATACCGGAAACCCCAACTCCCATCACCGGTTCCCACTTTGCCACCAATCTTTCTGTCTGTGCTTTCAGCTCCCGCTTCTGCCGCTCCCTCTCGGCCTTACTCAAAGCCTCTCTTGTCCCTGAATTTTCCCCGATCCACTCATACTTTCTTTTATATTTTCTGATCCAGTCGATACGCTCCTTTGCAAATGCATAGATACGCGCATCCTCCATCTGTACAGGCGCTGAGATCAGAACGCTTCCATCCTCCCTGCGAATCCGCAGATACATATTTTTCATCTGCTTTTTGACAACAGTTACCGTGATCTCCTCGACCTGCATCCGGTACGTTCGCTGCTTCATTCGTTCTCCTCCCATTTTTCCGCTGTCTGATACCGGCTTAGTATCTCCTGTAAATAATCCTCGTATGCTTTTGCCACATGCTCCGGTGACTCAATCCTCACATCAGCGCCCAACCCTGTCAGCCAGCCGAAAAACTGACGGCTCACCGCAACCTCCACGCGCGCACGAATCTGCGTTCCCTCTATTCTGCGCATCGCGACGTCCTTTCCGAATCGGTCGATCATCACGCCTGTCATTCCCTCGTCGCAGCAGAGCGTCACCGTTTCTTCCTCCCCCGCAAACATACCGAACGTCTTTTTGGAATAGGACGCCGCATCAAACTGCAAAAGCAGCTCCTTCCCCTCGCGCTCCGCTCCAAGCAGACCGATCCTTACCATTTTATCGACACGGTAATGACGGATCTCACTGCTTCTGCCGTCATACGCAATCAAATAATAATTCTCATCATCCCACAAGAGCAGCCACGGACTGACCTCATAAAACGCGCCGTCATGACGCAGCTTTATCTCCTTGTCCACGCTCCACGAAAAATACTGAAACTGTATCCTCACATTCTCCCCGATCGCCTTATAGATGAGGTCCACATTATAGTAAATACTCTCATTTACCGCCTTATTCCTGTCTGCCACAACGACCTGCCTGTGAAGCTGCCTTGCCTGCGCCTTGCTGCAGAGCGTCTCAAGCTTGCCGATCAACTGCCTCGACTTCTTTAAGGTGATAAACTTCGACGCCTGCACCGCATCTACCAGCAGCTTTAACTCTGCAAGCTCAAATTGCCTTGCTGCAAGATAATATCCGCCCGTCCGCCCCTTTTGCCTGATAATATCCATTCCAAACTCCTGCAAAAGCTCAATATCCGTATAAATAGACTTTCGCTCCGCCGCTATGTCATTCGCCCGAAGATGCGCAATGATCTCATTCGTCGTAACCACATGATCCTCATCTGTTTTCTCTATAAGAAACTGCATAATATATAAAAGCTTTAACTTCTGCCTTTCTGATCTTGCCATACAAATCTTCCCGCTTTCCGTTCCGTTATGCCTAATCATATCACGTTCGCATCCTTTTGGCTATTGCCAGATCAACAAATGAGTGCTATAATTTCATTAGAACTTCACAGGAGTTACCGGGAGACATGAGCAAGGTAAACAACAACGATCTTATCGTTTTGTTTTCCTTGCTCTTTTTTACTTTTATAAAGCTTTGCTCCCTGTCAAATCGCTTCAGATCGGAGGATTACTATGTATGATGCAATCATCATCGGAGCCGGTGTTACCGGCAGCGCGATTGCGCGCGAATTAGCAAAATATCAGGCAAGCATCTGCGTCATCGAGCGGGAGGAAGACGTCTGCTGCGGCACGTCTAAAGCAAACAGCGCGATTATCCATGCCGGCTTCGACGCAGAGCCGGGCAGCAGGAAGGCGGCGCTGAATGTCCGCGGAAATTCCATGATGGACACACTTGCCAAAGAGCTTTCCATTCCCTTTACCAGGAACGGCTCGCTTGTCGTCTGCACAAAATCCCAAAATCGGGCAGACCTTACGGCGCTGTTGAAAAAGGGACGAAAAAACGGCGTGCCCGATCTTCGTATTCTGGAGCGGGAAGAACTTCTTTTACTCGAACCGAACTTAAGCGACGACGTTGTCTGCGCATTGCTTGCGCCAAGCGGCGGCATCGTCTGTCCGTTTGAGATGACAATGGCATTTGCAGAAAACGCCGCCGTCAATGGCGTCACCTTCTTCTTGAATACACAGGTACAGTCTGTCAGAAAAACGGCGGACGGCTATGAACTCTCAACCCTTCATACAGATACCGGAAAGGAGGAGGCTTTTTTTGCAAAAGCCGTCATCAATGCCGCCGGCGTATATGCCGATGAACTCAATAATATGGTAAGCGCCCACAAGCTCCGCATCACTGCGCGCAAGGGAGAATACTGTCTGCTTGATAAAACTGCAGGCACACACGTTTCCCACACCATTTTCCAGCTTCCATCTAAAATGGGAAAGGGCGTGCTCGTAACCCCGACCATCCACGGCAATCTTTTGATCGGTCCGACCGCCGTAGACGTTACCGATAAGGAAGCCGTCAATACCACGCAGGAGGGACTTGATATCCTAAGTAAAAAAGCCGCGTTAAGCGTCAAAGACCTGCCGATGCGTCAGGTCATCACCTCCTTTGCCGGGCTACGCGCGCACGAGGCGGGCGGCGACTTCATCATCGGAGAAGCCCCCGACGCTCCCAGCTTTATCAACGCCGCCGGCATCGAATCGCCGGGACTCTCCTCCGCCCCAGCGATCGGAGAGCTTGCCGCACGGCTTGCCGCAGATTTCCTCTCCCTGCAAAAAAAGGAGGACTTTATCTCTGAGCGCAAAATCCTCCGTCCCGAGACGCTTTCTATGGAGGAGCGCAACCGTCTGATCAAGGAGCAGCCCGCATACGGCAATATTATCTGCCGCTGCGAGATGATCAGCGAAGGGGAGATCATAGACGCCATTCACCGCCCGCTGGGCGCACGCTCCTTAGACGGCATAAAACGCCGCACGCGCGCTGGCATGGGACGCTGCCAGTCGGGCTTTTGTTCGCCGCGCACCATGGAGATCCTGACACGAGAGGTTCCGATGACGATGTCTGACGTTACAAAAAACGGGATCGGCAGCGCCCTCATCGTCGGCAGAAATAAAATGCTCTCAGAAGAATCGCTTCGGAACGGAGGAATGTCATGAAAAATTATGATCTTGTCATCATCGGCGGAGGTCCTGCCGGACTTGCGGCGGCAATCTCTGCAAGAGACTGCGGAATAGAAAATATTTTGATCCTCGAAAGAGACAAGGAGCTTGGCGGCATTTTAAATCAATGTATTCACAACGGCTTCGGTCTCCATACCTTCAAGGAGGAGCTCACCGGACCCGAATATGCCGCACGCTTTATCGGGCAGGTTTTCACACGGAATATCCCGTATCTGCTCAACACAATGGTATTAGACATCTCCGTCTTAGAAAACGGAGACAAAAAAGTAACCGCAATGAACCGCACGGACGGCATGTTTGAGCTTTGTGCAAAATCGGTCATCCTTGCCATGGGCTGCAGGGAGCGTTCCAGAGGCGCACTTAATATTCCGGGCTACCGCCCCGCCGGCATCTATTCTGCCGGGACAGCACAGCGCCTTGTCAATATGGAAGGTTTTATGCCGGGACGTAAGGTTGTGATCTTAGGTTCGGGAGACATCGGACTGATCATGGCGCGCCGCATGACATTAGAGGGGGCAGTCGTAAAAGCAGTCGCAGAGCTGATGCCGTACTCCGGCGGCTTAAAACGAAATATCGTACAATGCTTAGATGATTTTAACATTCCGCTCAAGCTAAGTCACACCGTTATCGATATTGAGGGAAAGGAACGCGTACAGGCGGTGACGATCGCACAGGTCGGTCCCGACAAAAAGCCGATTCCCGGCACCAGTGCGCGCTATTCCTGCGACACGCTGCTGCTCTCCTGCGGTCTGATACCGGAAAATGAGCTCAGCAAAAACGCCGGCATCTCCCTTCATCCGGTCACTGCCGGACCAATCGTAAACGACAGTCTGGAGACAAACGTTCCCGGCATCTTTGCCTGCGGAAACGTACTTCACGTCCACGACCTTGTCGATTATGTGTCACAGGAGGCTGCCGCCGCGGGAAAAAATGCCGCACGCTATCTTTTAGAAGGCACTGCCAAAACCGGTCCAAGCGTCGAGCTTTCCGCAGAGAGCGGCGTACGCTACACCGTTCCGTCCCGCCTGTGCCCCGAACGCATGGACGATACCATTACCGTCCGCTTCCGCGTGGACAATATTTACAGGGATCATGCCATTGCCGTCTATCTGGATGATACACTGCTGCAAAAGAAAAAGCGACCGGTCATGGCGCCCGGAGAAATGGAACAGGTTGTCCTTGACAAGAAAAAATTAACTGCTCATCCTTCGCTGCAGCGGATTACCGTTCGCATCGAGGAAGCGTAAGACGAGGAGGATTTCTTATGATCACAAACACAGAATTGACCTGTATTAACTGCCCGCTCGGTTGTGCGCTTACTATCGCTTCTGAAAACGGCAGTATTCTTTCTGTCACGGGCAACACCTGTCAGAGAGGAGAAGCCTACGCAAGGGCAGAGATCACTGCCCCGGCACGGATCGTAACCACCTCTGTCCCTGTCTTAAGCGGCAGCTGCCCAATGGTCAGCGTAAAAACCGCTTCCGCCATTCCAAAGGGCAAAATCTTTGACTGTATCGCTGCACTAAAAAACATTACGGCAGCTGCGCCGATCGCCATCGGAGACGTCATATTACAAAACGTGGCTGACACCGGCATTGACGTGGTTGCCACCAAAGACGTTTCCGCAAACGGATCGCCGATTGATTGTCCGTGACAAGCCAATCTTTTCCATATATAATATAAGGGATGAAGCATTTGCTTCATCCCTTATATTGTTCACAAACGAGCAGCCCATAAGGCGTGCTGCCCGTTGTTATCATTCATCTAAAAACGGAGTACATCACCATGAAAAAACAATTCAAAGAAGCACTTGAGGACTCTCCGATCATCGCAGCCGTAAAGGACGACTGCGGACTGAAAAAATGTATCGCCAGTGACAGCCGTGTGATCTTTATTCTTTACGGTGACATTCTCACGATTGCCGACATCGTAAAGACTGCCAAAGACTCCGGCAAGCTTGTGATGGTCCACCTTGATCTGATCAACGGACTAAGCTCTAAGGAGATTGCCGTTGATTTTCTGAAAAAATACACGGCAGCTGATGGTATCATCACCACCAAACCAAATTTGATCAAGCGTGCAAAGGAGCTTGGTCTGTTTGCCATTCTCCGCCTTTTTATCATCGACTCTATGGCATATGAAAATATTGAGCGTCAGGTGAAGCACGCAAAGCCTGACCTGATCGAGATACTCCCCGCCCTCATGCCAAAAATCGTCTCCCGCATCTGCGCACTCTCCTCCATCCCGGTCATTGCCGGAGGCCTTGTCTCGGATAAGGAAGACATCATGGCGCTTTTACAGGCGGGCGTTATCAGTATTTCCTCTACAAATGAAAATATCTGGTTTCTCTGACCGGCGCTATGCCGTCTGCACTTCCTTGTCCTTCATGACAACCTTTAACAGAATCGGTGTTAGGAGCGTCGTCACGATCACGACAAGCACGATCGGTGCGAACAGCTGATTGTCCAGCAGTCCACTCGCATATCCCTTTTGCGCCACGATCAGAGCGACCTCGCCGCGGGAAACCATTCCCACGCCAATCTGAAGCGCCTCTCTGCCGTTACAGCCGCAGAACCGTGCGCCCAGCCCGCATCCGACAATCTTACTTAAAATTGCGATGACGAGCAAAATCAGTGAGAATATCCAAATCCCTGCGTCCATACCGCCAAGCGTTACCTTCAGTCCGACGCTTGCAAAAAACACCGGCGAAAAGATCAGATACGACGGTATCTCACAACGCCTTGCCACATACGGACCAATCTTCATGGAGCAGAGCATCAGACCTGCAAAATACGCGCCCGTAATATCCGCGATCCCGAAAAATTCCTCTGAAACATACGCCATCACAAAGCAGAATGCAACAGATAGGATAACAACTCTGCGCTTCTCGTCCTGCATCTCAACATAAGACTTCATTTTTACCAGCACAACGGTGACAACTGCAATAAAGACAAAATAGCCAAGTATTTTAAGCAGCACGCTGACCGGACTGACACTCGTATCTTTTAAGCTTGTCACCACCGTCAAAACGATAATACCGATAATATCATCCAAAATTGCTGCGCCAAGAATCGTCGTTCCGACCTTGCCCTTTAATTTTCCCATTTCACGCAGCGTCTCCACTGTGATACTCACCGAGGTCGCCGTCAGCACAACGCCTACAAACACTGCCTTTAACATCTCCGTATAATCCGAAAAATCCGTGTGGAAGAAAAATGCATAACCCAAAAATCCGCCAAGCAGCGGAACAACAACACCGATGAGAGCCGTAACGAGCGATGCTACTCCATTCTTCTTCAGCTCGCTGAGATCTGTCTCCAATCCCGCGTTAAACATCAAAAGAATCACGCCGATCTCCGCCAATTCCTCCAGAAATGTTCCCGTGCTTCCCTCCAGCGTGATCATTCCAAATCCTGACGGTCCTAATATCACGCCCGCCGCCAACGCTCCGACAACCGCAGGCATATGGATTTTCCTTGAAAATAATCCCAGTACCTTTGTAGAAATCATAATAATTGCCAAAAATAGTAAAAATGAATATGATTCCATCGCTCAGACTCCTCTCGTGTTTGTAAAAAATATATAAACTCTTTGATAGCATTGCTATTTTATACCCATACCGCAGAAATTGTAACTGGCGTTTTGCCAGAAAAAGTGATGAAAAAGCATTCTTTTTTATCACTTTTTAATGTCAACACAAAGCTATCCATTCCACAAGCTTTTGTTCCCCATACTATGCCGGAGCAGAACATGGGAACTTGAAAGGTTTCCATATAGCGAAATTGATAGGAATCGCAGTGAAGTAGCAATTATGTTTTCGTTCTCCGCAGCAGTGATCTATGCCTCGCATTACGATTGATATCTGCATACAGATGAACTGCTATAAACACTTAAGGATACATCTTGGGGGATGCTACGGAATTTCATCCAAAATATTATATCTTTTCCGGCAGCGTCCTGCAAAAGCGAAAATACGTTGCATACTTTCAAGCTGCAAGAGAAGCGTAAGAATACCTTTACGATTATAATGGAACGGAGGATATGACAGAAAAAAATAAAACTATCATCCCAAAAAGATACTCCCACCTTTGTCACAGGTACGATGAGTGAATCAGATCCATAGAAAACAGACCAAAAGACGTCCGAATCATTCACTGCTAAACATCAACTCAATTCAGCACATGAAAAACCCCGAAAACTCAACGTTTTCAGGGTTCTTTCGAGGAGTTTAGTTATGAAAATGTTAATCTATATAAAGGATTTCATCGAAAGACACTTAACGGATATGCCTTTATCTCATATCTCTGTGCTGTTTCCTTTCGATGATGTTAGTATATCCAAGAAATGTGTCTAAACTATGTCAATTTAAGAAAAGCTTTCTAAAAAAATTTGTGAATTGTTTTAGATTTCTTTAATAAAAATGAAATAGTTTATTTACCCGCGGTAAAATCCGAAGCAATCGTGAGCAAAAGCCTTCCGCGCTCCTCCATTTCCTTTGTATTTAAGCTGTTTTGCAGAAGAATCTCGCCGCGCTCCCGTGACGGATTTAACAGACCGCATTCCCTTAATCTGCGCTGTGTTTCCCGCGCCGTTCCCGCTCCCCCGTCAAAAATAAGCGTCTGTGCGCAGAGTACCTTTTGAATGGTCTGCTTCACAAACGGATAGTGCGTACAGCCAAGCACCACACAATCAATCGTCTCTGTCTGATATTCCGCAAACAGCTCCCGCAAAAAGGCTTCCAGCCTCTCGCCGTGCAGCTCGCCGCGCTCCACAAACTCGACAAGACCTGGGCAGGGGAGCGGTATGATCCTTGCGCGTTCCCGAAATCGCGCCATTAAGCTCCGAAACTTCTGCTCACGCAGCGTCATAGGCGTCGCCATGACAAGTACCCGCGGATATGCCTTCACAAAAACAGCAGGCTTTAACGCGGGCTCAATCCCAATCACCGGCATCTGCGTATAGGTCTCCCGCAAAATAGTGATCGCCGCACTCGTCGCCGTATTACATGCAACCACCAGTGCCTTAACCCCCTGCGCTGCCAGATGCGCCGCGTCCTCACAGGTCAGCACCCGCACCTGTTCAAGCGTTTTTGTTCCATACGGCGCATGCTTGGAATCCCCGTAAAATATATAATTTTCTTGCGGCATCAGCGCTGCCAGCTCCCGCAAGACACTGATACCGCCGAGTCCCGAATCAAATACGCCGATCGGACGTTGCTTTTTATCCATCACCCTCTGCACCTCTTACGCTTCCCAGACCGCCACACTGCCTCTCTCCGTTCTCCTCACAAGAAGTCTCTGATCGATCTGCTCCTTTAATTCTGCCACATGGGAAATGATCCCAATCAGACGCTCGCCGCCCGCCAACTGATTTAAAACGGCGATCGCCTGTCCTCGTGCCTGCGCATCCAAAGAGCCAAAGCCCTCGTCAATAAACATCATATCAAGATGAACTGCTCCTGCCTTTCGGATCGCAATATCCGAAAGTCCGAGCGCCATCGCAAGCGACGCCAAAAACGCCTCACCGCCGGAGAGCGTCTTGATATCCCGCTCGCTGTTTGTCACATGACTGTACACGACAAGATCCAATCCCTCGTTTGAATTTCATCCCGTCTCCGCAGTTTCTTTTAGCGTTAACAGGAACTGTCCGCTGTTCATGGTGAGCAGACGTTTGTTTGCCTCGTGGATGATCTCCCCAAAATACTGCCGCTGCACATATGTTTCAAAATCAATTTTTGCCGAGCCCTTTCGTCTGCCGTCCGCCGTTTCAAACAGGCTCTTTACCACCGCATCCTGCTCCTTTAACGCTTCGCACTCCTTTCGATACCGCTCGCTTTCCTTTAATACCAGTGCATTCGTCTCACAGGCATGGTGCATTTGCATCCGTTCCTGCTCCAATGCATCCACCTGCTGCTTTAATCCCGCTGCCCGCTGCCGAAGCTCCATCAGGTCTATCTCCTCTCTGCCCGCTGTCGCCGCAAGCAGCGCGTTCCTCTGCCCTTCATTTTCCTTGCACTGCTCCAGATACTCCATCGTCTCACGCTGCAGACGCTTTTGCACCTCCTCTGGCAGCTTTGCGCCGCGGTACGCCTCCACAGACGCAAACCCTGCTGCCGTCACCGCCTGAGAAAAATTCTTAGAAAGCTGTTGGCACAATACTTCCAGTCCAACGAGCTTTTCTTTTTCCTGCAAAAGCTGTCCGCGCTTTACGTCAAGCTGTGCGCACCGCTCCTTTCTCTGATCTGCAAGGCGCAGATATTCTTTCCTGCGCGTCTCATTTTCCACCCGCAGCGTTTGCGCTCTCTCCTTTGCCGTCCTCTCCGTCGGATACGGCAGCTTCGCTCGAAGCTGCTCCACTTCAAAACGGCTCTGCTCCCACTGCAAACGCCGGCCCTCCAGCCCTTCTCTATCCACAGTCTCTGTCTCCTCTGTCTGCACTCTCCTGCCGGAAAGCTTTCTTTTCAGCGCAGCAAGGTAATCCTCTATGGCACGCTCCTCTGTGACTGAACACTCACGCTCCTCCTGCGCAAAGGCTGCGCGTGCGCGCTCCTCACAAAGCTGTGCCTCCTGCTTTGCCCTCCTTGACGCTTCAAAGCTCCGGTATGCCTCATCGCGCGCCGTTTCCGCCGACTCCCGCTCCTTTTTTGCACGCTTTACATCTGCCTCGGCGACTGCCTCCTGCGAAAGCCGCGCAGGATCTGGATGAACGGTCGAGCCGCAGACAGGACAGGGAACTCCAACGCTTAAATTCTGTGC
>Garnier_p1__coassemble_611_pt1 | contig 26533 bp, 21 predicted proteins | sample Garnier_p1__metabat2_high_PE_021 | metagenome-assembled genome bin Garnier_p1 | reverse complement strand
CGACGCAGTGCGTTCCCCACGGAGTGGTTTGATTTATAGGGAACGAAGTTTCCTACTAAATAACAAAGAATCTCGCTTGCGAGATTCTACGCCTGCGGCGGGTCGCTTCTGCGACATGGCTCCATTCCGACGCAGTGCGTTCCCCACGGAGTGGTTTGATTTATAGGGAACGAAGTTTCCTATAAATCAAAAATATCCGCCGGAAAATGGATAACTGTTTGCCTCCATTCTCCGGCGGATCACATTTTATCTATACCTGCTCGTCCACCTTAATTCCCTTTAAATCTGCTTCCAAAAGCTTCATTTCATTCTTGATCTCATCAAGGTTCTGACCGACCTCGTCTGCCACGCTGCTGTTCTGCGTAAGCTCTGTGATCTTTGCAATATCCATCTGCGGTGCACTGAGCTTTTGTCTCTGTGCCCTCACCTGTCTCGCAGCCTCACCTGTCTCGTCCACAAGCGCTTCCTGCATTGCGCGCTCCAGCTTTCTTTCCTCTAACGCCTCCTCGCGTTCTTTCTTCTCCTCCATTGCCTCTTTGGCTTCTTCCTTCATTTCCTCCCGCTTCTCATCGATATGCTCCTTCGATTCGGAAATAAGCGTTCCGATAATTGCTTCATTGGCATTCTCCATGATCTCCTCCGAAGCCTCCTGCGCCTCCTGCATCGGCGCTGATTTCAGACGCTCCTGCTGTATCCCCCGAACGCCTGCTGTATCGGCGCGCATCTCCTTTTGGGCATCCATGAGCTGCTTTGTCCTGATCTTTGTCTCCTCATCCAGCGCCTTCATTCTATCTGTATATTCCTTTGCAGCAGAATCGACTCCATACTGTTCCGTTAATGATTCTCTCTCTTTCTGAATCCGTGAGAGAATCTCCGTTGCCATCGCCTTCTGCTCCATCATGTCCTGATAATGCCCCTTGCGGTCGTCTATCATTTTATCCACGGAATTATCATTATCCCAGGCATTTTTCACAACATTCCACGCCTGTTCTCCTGCTTCTTTTCTTCGCTGCTCGACCGGATCGTCTGCCAAATTCAAATTGCCGCCGAAAATATGCTTCTTTCCCGCATTTCGATCCGTTCCTTCCTCCGATCTTACCCCATATAAATTCTCTGCCCCAAACGCTTTGATCGTCAAATTCATAACATCCGCTCCTCCCCTGTTTTCTCTATATATCGGATGAAGAACAGTAAAACTTTATGCTCTGCCAGTCACAAAAGCCTCTCCCGCAGCCTTTTTAGAATTTTCTTTTCCGTTCTGCTGACCTGTACCTGATTCATCCCAAGCTCTGCGGCAGCCTCACACTGCGTACGGCTTTCAAAATATCGCAATTCGATCAGACGGCGTTCCTTCTCGCTTAACGTTTCCAATAGCTGCGCAATAACTATTTTATTGAGCACCGCCTCCTTTTCAGGCTCCTCACAGACTCCATAGCCTCCGGCATTGCCTCCAATCTGATCGATCAGCAAAAGCTCATCCCCGTCACGCTCATACACCGGCTGGTAAATAGATTCCACCTCCTTATTCGCCTCAAGCGCAAGCACAATATCCTCCACCGAAAGCGCCGTCTCTTTCGACAGCTCCTCCATACCCGGCTCTCTGCCAAGCCTTCGCACCAGTATCTCCCTCGCCCGGCTGATCTTATAACCGTTTTCTTTGAGCGTACGGCTGACCTTTACCATCCCGTCATCCCGCAAAAAACGGCGAATTTCTCCGGCGATCATCGGAACCGCATAGGTGGAAAACGCAAGCTGTAACGTAACGTCAAATTTGTCGATCGCTTTCATTAAGCCGATACAGCCGATCTGAAATATTTCCTCTCTGTCATGTCCCCTGTTGACAAACCGCCGCGCGACGGCATGTACCAGTCCCAGATTATTGGCGACCAGCGTATCGCGCGCTTTTTTATCTCCTGCGTGCGCCTGTTCTATTAATTCCGAAAAATGCTCCATATGTATTAACCTTCCCGCACGCCAATCTTTTTGCACATCCACACGCTTGTCCCCTCTCCCGGTGTGGATGCCACTCTGACCTCGTCCATAAATGCTTCCATAAACGCAAAGCCCATACCGGACCGCTCAAGCTCCGGCTTTGTTGTATAAAAAGGCTCCATCGCCTTTTTTAAATCTCCGATCCCTTTCCCGGTGTCCTTGACCTCAAGCTCCACTCTGTTTCCATCGATGCGGCAGAAAAGCTGCACCTGCTCTGTCGGATCGTCATAAGCGTGAATAATCGCATTGGTTACTGCCTCAGAAACCGCTGTCTTAACATCCTCCACCTCATCCATCGTCGGATTCAACTCCGTAATAAAGGCTGCTACCGTTACCCGTGCAAATGCCTCGTTTGCCGAACGCGCATCAAAGCGCACACTCATACTATTTATTCTGTTCATCACACGCTCCCATTTCCTTTCCTGCTTTTTTACGTCTCATCCATCTGAATCAGCGTATGCAGCCCCGATACACGGAAAATTTTCCTGATACGCTCATTTAAATTGCGTGCTGTCACACTGCCTCCATAGTACCCCATATTGCGGCACCTGCCGATGATCATACCGATGCCGGAGCTGTCCATAAACTCCGTTCCCGAAAAATCAAAGACCACACTTTTCACATGATACGCGTCAATCATGAAATCAGCTTCCTGCTTTACGCTGCCTGCCTCGTGATGATCCAATTCCTTTGGCACATAGATGATCAGCTTTCCTTCCTGCATTTTGCAATACTTTTCCATACGCTCTCCTTCCTCGTACAATTTTTATATTATCTGTCAAACGATTTCCCCCTGCCGCTTCTTCGACACAGTTCCATTCCGCCCCAGTGAAAACAACGAGCGACACGCTTGGCGAGCCACTCTTATGTCAACAAAAGACGTCATGGGAAGCCTCTCCCTGACGTCTTTTGTATTGTTTCTATTCTGTTATTCCTCGGCATCCAGGTAATTCTGGGAGGTTGCCGCCCGCTGTGTTCCCGGATAAAGATCTACCACCTTCTGATAATAAATTTTCGCAGAAGCAAGATCATTATTTCTCCGATAAGCCTGCGCCAGATAATACAGCGCGTTTCCATCCTCATAGGTCTCATTCATCTCAACAACCTTACCAAACTTCTCAATCGCCTGCTCATATTCCTGCGCTGAATAAGCTCTCGTGCCCTCGCGATAAAGCGTACTGATATATTCCGCATTGACCTCTGCATGGATCGTGTCATAGATCTGTCTGGACTGCTCCGTCAGATAATCGGGATTTACATTATCAAGTGCCGTTCCCGCTGTCTGCGTGTCCTTCGCCGCGTACGCCACATAGGCAGCAAGCAACTGCTCATAGCTACTGATACGGCTTTGATACCCCTCCTCATTTGTCTTAGCGTCATTGATCTGCGCTGTCATCTCCGCAATCTGAGCCTCTAACGAGCTGATCGTCTGATTCTTTGAGGCTACCGTATTATTCGCCTCAACAACCTCCTCCTTCGCCGTGTTCTGCGCCTCTCTCCTTACTCCCGGCACGATCAGAAACGCCGTAATGGCAATACCGATAGCAATGCCGATCACCATATTTATGATCGTTCCAAACGCAGAATTATCTTTCAAATAGCGCGGCTGAATAATCGTCTCATTCCCGCTCTGATAAGAAATCAACTCCTCGTTCTTTTGCTTCTTATTCGGACTGTTCTCCCGAATCTCAATGTTGACTTCCTTTAGATAGCGAAGCGTCGTCGTATTGTCTGCGTCAATTTTTCCGGCATTCCGCAGCGCCTTTTTTGCAAGATCATACTTTTGCTCCTGCATATAAAGCAGCGCTAACAACTGATGCCCTCTCACCAGCTTCGGATTCAGGGAAAGCACCTTCTTAAGCTGAATGATCGCCAAATCTCTGCTGTCCTGTCTGCAGTACAGCAGCGCCTGATTGTACTTCTTGATCGTCTGATTGATCGCCTCCAAACGCGTCGAATTACTCTGTATCTCACCAAGATACCTGCTTGCTATATTCCCCTTCGGCTGGTAATTTTTACTGATCACCCACTCGGTAAGCGCTGCAACGACCTCGCCCATCTCAAAATAGACAAGACCGAGAAGATTACGCGCATTGATATTCAGCTTATTAAAGCGCAGACTGATCTTTAAGCTCTCGATCGCGCCCGATAGATTTCTCACGCTCGCCTTCTCCAGCGCGTCATTATAGTATGCATTTGATGCCATCCGAATCTTTTTATACAGTTTCACATCTGTTCCGCAATTTGGACAAATATCCCGTTTGCCAATATCTGCCCCACAATTATAACACTCCATCTATAACCTCATTTCATAAATTGGTCTGTCCGCTGTCCTACATGCTGTGTTTCAGTTCACGGATCATTTCCTGCAATACGTCTGTCATATCGGTCAATTCATGATTATAGATTGCCTGCTCTGCCTCCTCTACCTCAAGGCTCGGTTTAAAATTTTTTAATTCTTCTTCAAAATTTATCATAAACATCTCCATGTGCTAATAAATAACGGGCTGCCCTTATAAAACAACGGGTCTCCCTTAGGTTAAGAAAATCACCACTATATTATTTCCTTTTCCATTATAATATAGTGGTGACGAGAATCAAGTAATTTTCTATTAAGATTTTCTTTATCGCAAATAAACTTCTTATTCGACATTCACATAGCAGGTTCGTGTCGAAATTTTTTCTGATGCTTTAAAAAATTCAATGCATTTTCCAATATTTTTTAGTGTATATTTCAGTTCATCGATATTGATGACTACACCCGGATAAACCTGCCTGATCACAGATACGCATGCTCCTCTGGATTCCTCGGTGAGTATGCGCAGCTTCCGCACCTCCTCGCTGTCCGCCGCGATCGTCGCTGTATCCTTGATCTTGGCACGAAGCATCACCATACGTCTTGGGTCTCTCGTATAATCAACGCCCCGCTCCTTTTGCATTACATCAAACCGCTTTAGGCTTTCCTCGATCTTTACCAGTTCTTCCTCTGCTGCAGCGATCTTCTTCTCAAGCACCTGCATTCTGCTGTAAATTTCAATGCCCGCGCCTGCATAGACCTCGGTCTGCTTCTCTGCATTGTTTCCGAGCGTTGAGACAACCAGTCCGCGGATTGCATGAACCTTTCCGCCGATAATGCTCCCGCGCGCGCCATTTAAGATCACCTTTCCATGACACTCCACGTTGCAGTCCATGAGTACGTCAGCTCTTAAATCGCCCTCGCACATGATGTTGGTAAATTCAAAGAACTTGGCAGAAATACCTGCCTTTGTCTTGACCATTCCCTTGCTTCCGCCCAGCATCCCGCTTCTTAAGATAATATCCTTACCAGCCTCCAGCGTACATGCCTCAACGATACCGTCAATCGTGATCGAACCTGTCGCACGGATCGTTAAACCGCTCTCCACCTTGCCATGTATGATAATATCTCCGCGAAAATCAATATTGCCGTTTACAAGCTCTGCATTTCCGGTCAGCTCATAAACCGGAAGAATGACAAGTCTGTCATTCTGCATCTCTATCTTTCCGTCAATGGCAGCCGTGTAGACAAGATTATCCGGCGTCCGCTCAAAGCCCTTGCCCTTTAGCGGCAACTTCTCTCTGCCAAGTCTTGCCGAAAGCGTCCTTCCCGTAACGGTCACTCCGTCCGTGCCTCCTACTGCCGGGTGATATGTCGCGATCACCTGTCCCTGTGTTACCTCCTCGATCAGATGCACCGACCAGTAGTCCACCGTTCCGTTCGGCAGCAGCTTTGGCTTGCGGTTTAAGGATGGGTTGAAATGATATTCATAGTATCCGTCAATCCCGTCAACCGCCTGCCGTCCGCGGGCAATTACAACCTCACTGTTATAGATTTTATCACGGATAAGCTGTGAGAGCTTATCCTCCATAATCCCTTCCCGTACGCCGCTCTCCTCCAGAGCCGCTCTTAGCCCCGCCACATCATAGGCCTCATCCAAAGCAAGCTCAGGAAGCATCATATAAGCTTCCATCTCATCATAAGCAATTCGTACCATCGGTTTTTGTTCTGTAAGCGTCAGCATAAGCCAGTTCCCCAATCTTTCGTTAAAAACATTGTCAACTATAATACCCTCTTACTACTATTATATTAGTCCTAGATAGCTTTTTCAAGTATATCTTTCGTAAAGCGCGACAAAAACTCCCTTTGTCCCTCTTTTGCCTGTCTATTTCCCCATCTGCGCGAGACGTTCCTCCACCTGCGCCATCATCTGCTCGTAGCCGGAGAGCTTATCCTTTTCCTCCTGCACCTTCTCCTGCGGCGCCTTACTTAAAAATTTCTCGTTGGAAAGCATACCGCGGGAACGCGCAAGCTCCTTTGCCAAACGCTCCTTCTCTTTTAACAGACGTTCCTTTTCCTTCTCAAAATCAACCAGATCCTCAAGCGGCAGATACACCGTTGCACCCGGAATCACAACCGATACCGCATCCTCGCCGATGCTGTCCTTGTCCGCCTGTACGAACACCTCACTCGCTGCGGCAAGATTGCGGTAAGCTTCTATATTTACCGTAAATGTGTCACGCAACGCAGCATCATCTGACACGATGTACACCTTTGCTTTTCTTGATGGCGGAACATCCATTTCAGTGCGAACGTTGCGGATTCCCTTAACCAAATCCTTACAGTGCTCAAGCATCTCCTCCTCAGCCGTAAAACTCCATTCCGCCTTATATTCCGGCCACTGCGCAAGCATGATCGTATCAGCCTGAGGATGCAGCGTGCAGAAAATCTCCTCCGTGATAAACGGCATAAACGGATGGAGCAGCTTTAACGCCTCGGTGAGCACTGTCTTTAATGTCCAGAATGCCGCATTTGCAGACACAGCATCGTTCTCCTTATTGTAGGTGCGCACCTTTGTAATCTCGATGTACCAGTCGCAAAATTCATCCCAGATAAAATCGTAGACCTTCTGCACCGCAATCCCCATCTCATACTTATCCATATTCTCGGTCACATCCTTGGCAAGCGTGTTCACCCTTGAGAGGATCCACTTGTCTGCCGGCTTTAATTCATCAAGCGCCGGCTCTGTAACATCCGCACCTTCCAGATTCATCATGATAAAGCGGGAGGCATTCCACACCTTGTTCGCAAAATTTCTCGACGCCTCCACACGCTCCCAGTAGAAACGCATATCATTTCCCGGCGCATTTCCGGTGATCAGTGTCAGCCTCAGCGCATCTGCACCGTACTTATCGATCACCTCAAGCGGGTCAATCCCGTTCCCAAGTGATTTGCTCATCTTACGTCCCTGTGAATCCCTGACAAGTCCGTGGAACAGTACCGTGTGAAACGGCGCCTTCCCCATCTGCTCATAGCCGGAGAAAATCATGCGGATGACCCAGAAGAAAATGATGTCATACCCTGTCACCAGCACATCCGTCGGGAAGAAATAGTTCAAATCCTCGGTCTTTTGCGGCCATCCAAGCGTGGAGAACGGCCAGAGCGCGGAGGAAAACCATGTGTCAAGCGTATCTTCATCCTGCTTCATATGCGCACAGCCGCACTTTGGACATTTCTTTGGCATTTCCTTTGCGACAGCCATCTCTCCGCATTCCTTACAGTAATATGCCGGGATGCGGTGACCCCACCAGAGCTGGCGGCTGATACACCAGTGGCGGATATTGTCCGTCCAGTTGAAGTATGTCTTTTCCATACGCTTTGGCAAAAGCCTGATCTCGCCATTTTTCACTGCCTCAACCGCCGGACCGATCAGCTCGTCCATGCGGACAAACCACTGCTGCTTCACCATTGGCTCTACAGTCGTGCCGCACCGGTCATGTGTGCCGACATTATGCGCATGCGGCTCTGTCTTTACGAGAAGCCCCTGCTCCTCTAAGTCCTTTAGCATCGCCTTTCTACACTCATAACGATCCATCCCTGCATATTTTCCGGCAAGCTCATTCATCGTCGCATCGTCGTTAATCACCGTGATCTCCTCAAGCTCATGGCGTTTTCCGACCTCAAAATCGTTCGGGTCATGCGCCGGAGTGATCTTCACGCAGCCCGTTCCAAATTCCTTATCTACATAAGCATCCGCGATCACCGGAATCTCACGGTCTGTCAGCGGGAGCTTCAGCATCTTTCCGATGATGTCCTGATAACGCTCATCCTCCGGATTTACGGCAACCGCGGTATCACCAAACAGCGTCTCCGGTCTTGTCGTGGCGATCTCCACAAATCTGCCCTCCTCGCCGACAACCGGATAATTGATGTGCCAGAAACAGCCGTCCTGCTCCTCATGCTCCACCTCTGCATCGGAGATCGAGGTCTTACATACCGGACACCAGTTGACGATACGGCTGCCCTTGTAGATCATACCTTTTTCGTACAGCTTGACAAACACCTCAAGTACCGCGTCCGAGCATCCCTGATCCATCGTAAAGCGCTCCCTCTCCCAATCTGCGGAGGAACCGATCTTCTTTAACTGATTGACGATGCGGCTGCCGTATTCATCCTTCCACTCCCAGCATTTTTCAAGAAAGCCCTCGCGTCCCAGATCACGCTTATCAATGCCCTGTGCCTTCAAATTCTCGATCACCTTGACCTCGGTCGCGATCGACGCATGGTCTGTTCCCGGCTGCCACAGAGCGTTATATCCCTGCATTCTCTTGTAACGGATCAAAATATCCTGCATCGTGTTATCAAGCGCGTGACCCATGTGAAGCTGCCCCGTAATATTTGGCGGCGGCATCACGATCGTAAACGGCTTTTTGCTGCGGTCAGCTTTCGCATGAAAATAGCCGTTATCCTCCCATTTTTTGTAAAGACGCTCCTCAATTCCCTTTGGATCGTAAGTCTTTGCAAGTTCCTTGCTGCAATTCTGACACATAATCATTCTCCTTTTCCTTTTCTCTGCTCTTTAACGACGTACCCATTTTCCATACCATGTTTTTTTATATTGCGCTAAAGCCTGCTCTGCAAGCGGGCATTCCTCCTCCACACTTTTCCAATAGGCAATCCCTTCCTTCACATCCTGTTTGACACCCACTCCTTCTGTGTACAAGAGTCCCCATACAAACCTTGTATAATCCGAACAATCATCTATTTCCTCAAGCAGTTGTTTTGCCTGATAAAGATTTTTGGTAACTCCATAACCCATGGCATAGCAAACAGCCAGACAATCATTGTACAGTGAACTTCCCTTTGCCCGCGCCTGCTCAAGCATCTGAACTGCACGCACATAATCTTTCGGAATCCCCTGTCCTCCTTCAAAATAAATAGCGCCCATGATGCCGCGGCAGTCGGCATCCAAGCTGCTTTCAAGACCTTTTTGCGCGTATTCCAACGCTTTTCTTAAATCTTTGTGCACACCCTCTCCCCAATAATAAGCATACGCCATATCATACCAAGCATTTTTTACCCCCGCTTCTGCTGCACACTTATACCAATATACCCCTTCTTCTTCGCATCCCTCGATTTGTGATACATGGTCTCCATAATGATACATCCATTCTCCCAAGCCCAATTCTGCACCCATCTTTAAAATTTTTACAGCTTCTTGGGGCTGCGGCTTGATTTGCAGTGCTTCCTCTCCATCACGATAAAGATTGACCAAATTTCGCCCTGCCATTCCTATTTTATTGCGCAGGGCTTCTTCATACCATGGAATGCTCTCAAGCATCATGCTACGCAAATAATCTATCCATTGCCTGAAATTTGAAAACTGTTCTTCTGTTCGCCCTTCAATCCTCACAATATCCAACCAATAATAACTGTTCCCTATCATATTCTGGCAAAACCCGCTGCCTGACCCGGCTTTTTGATATACAATATCCCAAGCCTCTTTGATATTGGCAAATGGCATCTCTCTTTCTAACTCTGCACTTAACATTCCCGCACGCATAGAACCCACAACACCCATAGCGCTGCCGCCTAAAATACTCATGTGCATATACTTTTCCATTTTATCCTCATCTTCGGGAAAACCAAAATCCTTCCAACAAAAATCACACCCCCCATAACAACGTGCTAATAAATACATTGCATCCACATCGCCCTCATTGCTCGCCTTCTGCAGCTTTTTAAAAGCTTCCTGTCCGCGTGCAATGTCATAGCTGCAATATAAAGCTTGGATTGCCTCCTCTACAATTTGATTAAAATAAGTATTCATATATTTTCTCCCCGTATTATCCGATCGTCGTAATGATGGCCCTCTGTTATCAACGGGCAGCAAGCTTCACGAGATGCCCTTCTGTCACCGCCTGCAGTGGATGGCATCAGTGACACAATCCTATTACGCCGCAGTGCGATCCCCCGGAGAGTTTTGCTTTATTGGAAACGAAGTTTCCTATATCAGAACAAAGAATCTCGCTTGCGAGATTCTCCGCCTGCGGCGGGTCGCAACTGCGACACAGTTCCTTTCTGCCGCAGTGCGATCCCCCGGAGGGTTTTGCTTTATAGGGAACAAAGTTTCCTATAACGTAACAAAGGTGTGCTTCGCGCACTCTCGCGTTGTAATAAACTCTGAAGGAAGCACACTTTTGCCGCGCCGAGCATGATTGCGAAGCAACACTTCCTCTCATGCGAGTGCGCCTCCTCACACGAAGTGTGTTTTTATAACATAGGATTGCAGAGCAATTTCCTATGTCATAAAAAACGCCCCTTGCATCCGAAGATGCAAAGGGCGAAGCTATCGCGGTACCACCTTTATTCACCGCCCACTTGGGCAGCCTTTTTTCAGTACGCTGCCGCTTTCGCATCGCACTGACAGTTTGCTAACGGAAACCACGCGTGAGCGCTTATTGCAGACAAGCTGCGTTCTCGGCGCTCCGGTTCAAAAGCTACCTTCCATACAGCTCCTTCCAAGAAATCTCACAGCCAACGGATCTCTCTCTCTGCGGCGAATCTGCATGTACTCCTCTTTCTCACTACCTTTGATCATTTGCTTTTATGATACTTGCAGACCCGCTTTTTGTCAAGGCAGTTTTTGATTTCTGACTGCATCCTTCCTGCGCCCACCTCTAAACCATCCCTTAACCGATCAGGCTTTTACGGAATCTGTATCAAAACAGTATCCGTATCAAAACAGTATCCGTATTTGCATTTTGTTCACACTCCAAAAGTCCTATCGATCGCCATCACCGCGGCAATCGGAGCTGCCCATGTACACTAAATAAACAACGAGCGACACGCTTCGCGAGCCACTCTTATGTCAACAACGGGCAGCACGCACGCGCGAACTGCCCTATGTCCATAAAAATCTTTAGATTTCCTCTCCGTCCTCCTCATCAGCAATCGCTGCTGCCGCACCCGATACGGAGGAAACAACTGCTATCACAACAGCAATAATTACAATAAATAACAGCACTACCAAAAAAGTAATGAATCCGCCCTCTGTCATATGCTCATCTCCTCATCCTGTTTACTATGCTCTGATAAGTCCAAGTATAGCACCATTAATTTGCACTTACAATACCATTTTCACAATCAAGCTCTACATATGCGCTTGATTTTAGCACTCCCAGCGCGTTCTTCGCTCCGATCATAACCGGAATATCAAGACTAAGACCCGCGATCGCCGCATGACAGCTCTCACTCTCTGCCTCAACGATCAGACCGGACGCCGCACGCATCTGCTCCATCATGTGATTATTGGTATCGGAAGCAACGATAATATCTCCAACCTTAAAGTTCGCAAGATCGCCCTCGTCATGACAGACACACAGACTCGCACAAACCTTCTTTTTATTGATTCCCTGTCCCTTGACAAGAATATGACCCGCTACCTGTACCTTGATCAGATTAGTCGTGCCGGAAACGCCAAGCGGCACGCCGGCGGTGAGTACAACGACGTCGCCCTTGTCAATGATTCCCGCTTCCTCCGCGGTGTCTACTGCATAATCAAACAGCTCGTCCGCCTTATCCTTCTGCTCTAACAAAAGCGGCACGACACCCCATGAGAGACCAAGCTGACGGTATACCTTCTCGGTCAGACATGCGCCGATGATCGGGGAATCGGGACGGTACTTCGATACCATACGGGCAGTGCGCCCTGATTTACTTACCGTAATGATCGCCGCAGCATTCAAGTCTCCCGCCATCATACAGGTTGCATGAGAAATCGCATTGGTCACATCGGGATTGCTCATTACCTGACGCTGCCGAAAACGCTGCAGATAATTGATGTCCTGCTCCGTGCGGATCGCAATGCGCACCATCGTCTTTAACGCCTCGATAGGGTATAAGCCCGCTGCCGTCTCCCCGGAAAGCATGATCGCACTCGTTCCGTCATAGATAGCATTTGCAACGTCTGTCGCCTCCGCCCTCGTCGGTCTCGGATGCTTCATCATCGAATCAAGCATCTGGGTCGCCGTGATAACCACCTTTCCCGCACCGCTTACCTTCTTGATCATCATTTTCTGGATTACCGGTACGTCCTCAAGCGGAATCTCCACACCCATATCGCCGCGCGCAACCATGACGCCATCCGAAACTCGGATGATCTCATCCATATTTTGCACGCCCTGCATATTTTCAATCTTTGCGATAATATGAATATTCTCTCCGCCTTTTTCCTCTAAAATCTTGCGAATCTCAAGCACATCGTCCGCCGTCCGCACAAAGGAAGCCGCGATAAAATCATAATCATTTTCCACCGCGAAAACAATGTCGCTGTAATCCTTCTCACTGATATACGGCATCGTAAGCTTTACATTCGGTACGTTTACGCCCTTGCGGTTAGAAACTGTACCACCGTTGATGACCGTACAGACAATATCCATCGGCACGCCGCCCTTTTCTGCCTTTGCCCCTGCCACCGGCTGGATTTTCTTTACCTCCATGCCGATCAGTCCGTCATCAATCAAAATAGTATCCCCCGGCTTAACGTCCTCCGGCAGGTTTTTATAGGTGATCGAGACACGATTTTCATCGCCCGCTATCTCCTCTGTCGTAAGCGTAAAGGTCTGCCCATTCTGCAGCTCTACCTTTCCGGTCGCAAACTCCATCAGGCGGATTTCCGGTCCCTTCGTATCTAAAAGCGCCGCCACGGGACGATTTAACTCCTCCCGCAGTCTGCGCAGCATCTTCAGACGCCCCATCTGCTCCTCATGCGGTCCGTGGGAAAAATTAAACCGCGCAACATCCATGCCCTCCTCAATCAGGCTGCGCAGCACCTTTTCATCATCTGTGGAAGGTCCAAGTGTACATACGATTTTTGTTTTTCTAAACATTCTGTCCCTCTTTCTCTGTTTCTAAATTCCTATTCCCCGCCATTACATTCCTTTGACCGGAGTCCTCCCGCTTTAGGATACGCTTACTTTGTAATCATCGTGCCCATACCGCCGGTAATATCCTCAGCATCCTTATGCAGCTTTGTGATCAGCACGGACCGAATCGCAGAATCGCCGATAAAATCAACCGCCGCATGAATCTTCGGCAGCATATCGTCTTGCCCAAACTGTCCCTCCTGCATATAGCGCTTTGCCTCTGCCACCGTCATTGTACGGATCGGCTGCTCACGCTCTGTTCCAAAATTCAGACAGACCCTGTCCACACTTGTTAAGATCACAAGCATATCCGCATCCAAAAGCTCTGCAAGCCTTCCTGCCGCAAGATCCTTCTCAATGATCGCTCCTGCGCCCTTTAGCTGATTTTCCTGCATGAGCACCGGAATCCCTCCGCCGCCGCACGCTATGACGATCTGATCCGCATTAAGCAGCGCGCGGATCGCATCAAGCTCCACAATATCTACAGGCTTTGGAGCGGCGACGATACGTCTCCATCCGTCTGCCTCATTTATCACCTGATTGCCCTTCTTCTCCTCCGCCTCGGCTTCCTCCTCCGTCAGCACACGTCCGATGACCTTGCACGGCTTATAAAAAGCCTCGTCATACGGGTCTGCCGTAACCTGCGTGAGAATCGTTGCGACCGTCTTATAAATTCCTTTATTTAGGAGCTCTGCGCGAATCGCATTCTGTAGATCATATCCGATATAGCCCTGGCTCATTGCTGAGCATACCGACATCGGTGTCGGCGTATACTCCGGATGCAGTCTGCAAAACTCATTCATCGCCGTATGGATCATTCCAACCTGAGGTCCGTTGCTGTGCGTGATGACCACCTGATAGTCCTCGCGAATAAAAGCGGCAATCGCTCTTGCTGTACGTTCTGCCGCCTCCTTCTGCTCGGGCAGCGTCGTTCCCAGCGCCTCGTGCCCAAGTGCGATCACGATTTTCTTTTTCTTCATTTGCCCCTCCTCCATCCGTTTGCCCGCTTTATCATAACATAACACCACCTGCGGTTCAATACGGCGCATTCCCTCTTTTCAAAAATTAACGCTTTGGTAATATTTATTCCTCCGGCGCAGTCTCTGACGGCGGCAGCACCAGACGGTCCATGACCTCCCATATCTCGTCTCTGCCCTGCTTTGTCTCCGCAGAAAACGGCAGGATCATTGTATCCGGCTGCACATTAAGCCCCTCACGCACTGCTTTCAGATGCTTTTGCACCTGACTTCGCTTTATTTTATCAAGCTTTGTTGCAATGATGATCGGTGCAAATCCCTGTGCGAGCATCCATTCATACATCAGCTTATCATTGGCGGAAGGATCGTGACGGATGTCGATCAAAAGAAATACTGCCCTTAGCTGCTTTGAAGTATGCAGATAACGCTCAATCATCTGTCCCCACTTCGCTTTTACCTCCGCAGACGCCTTCGCATAGCCGTAGCCCGGCAGATCCACAAGATACATGGCGTCGTTGATATTATAAAAGTTAATGGTCTGCGTCTTTCCCGGCTGCGCCGAGGTACGCGCCAGCGCCTTGCGGTTCATCAGCGCGTTGATCAGGGATGACTTTCCCACATTTGATTTTCCCGCAAACGCCACCTCCGGGTATGCCGTATCCGGCACCTTGCTTGTAATTCCGCAGACAATCTCCAAACTTACATTTTTGATCACCATCGTTTTACTCCTTTATCCTCGCCATGTTTTCTGCGGCTTTCCTCCCCTTAAGCAAATGCAATATCCAGCACCTGCTGCAGGCTCTCGACAAATACGATCTCCATGCCCTTTTTGATCTCGGCTGCGATCTCCTCCACATCCTTCTCATTCTTGCGCGGTACACATACTGTCCGAATACCTGCATTCTTTGCCGCCAGAATCTTTTCCTTTAAGCCGCCGATCGGAAGCACACGTCCGCGCAGGGTAATCTCCCCCGTCATCGCCACGTCCGCACGCACCGGCTTTTTCGTGATCGCGGAAAGCATCGCCGTCGCCATTGTAATACCGGCAGACGGACCATCCTTTGGAACTGCTCCCTCCGGGATATGGATATGAATATCATTTTCCTGGAAAAACTTCTTTGGTATCTGATACTCGGCACTGACAGAACGGATATAGCTGATGCCCGCCTGCGCCGACTCCTTCATAACGTCGCCAAGCTGTCCCGTAAGCTGAAACTCTCCCTTTCCGGGCATAATGTTTACTTCTATTTCCAGCGTATCGCCGCCGACACTGGTCCACGCAAGTCCGCGCACAACGCCAATCTCATCCGTCTCATTTTTGTGATCCTGACGGTATTTCTCTTTTCCAAGATACTTCTCAAGATTCTGTCCGGTGATCCTGACCTCTGTCCGCTGCCCCTCATAAATCTCACGCGCCGCCTTTCTGGCAATCTCGCCAAGCTTGCGCTCCAGCCCCCGGACGCCCGCCTCTCTTGTGTGGCCGCGAATGATTTTTTGCAGCGCGCCGTCACTGATCACAAGCTGTTCCTGCTTTAATCCGTTGCGTGTCGTCTGCTTTTCGAGCAAATGCTCCCTCGCAATATGAAACTTTTCATTTTCCGTATAGCTTGTGACTTCAATGAGCTCCATACGATCCAACAGGGGACGAGGAATATCCTGCGCCGAATTTGCGGTTGCGATAAACAGCACCTCCGACAGATCAATCGGCGCCTCGACATAATGATCGCGGAATTTATTGTTCTGCTCCGCATCTAAGACCTCAAGAAGCGCAGACGCGGTATCTCCTTTATAATCGCTGCTCATCTTGTCGATCTCGTCAAGCAGCATCAGCGGGTTCTTCACGCCCGCGCTGCGCAGTCCGTTGACAATACGCCCCGGCATCGCTCCCACATAGGTCTTTCTGTGCCCGCGTATCTCCGCCTCATCCCGCACACCGCCCAGACAGATCCGCACATATTTCTTATCCAGTGCGCGCGCCACCGAGCGGGCAATGCTTGTCTTGCCTGTTCCCGGCGGTCCGACCAGACAAATGATCGGACTTTCTCCCTTGCTCGTCAAATTGCGTACGGCAAGAAACTCCAGCATACGCTCCTTCACCTTCTCCAAGCCGTAATGATCCTCATTTAAAATATTCTCGGCATTCTTAATATCCTTATTGTCTCTGGATGAGTGATTCCACGGAAGCTCTAACAGCGTCTCAATATAGCCCCGTGTCACCGCGCTTTCCGAAGAATTGGAGCTGATGTTCTTAAAACGATCAATTTCTTTTTTGATACGGTCCTTTACCTCTTTATCTGCCTTTAGCTTTTCCAACGCTTCCATATAACTGTCTGCGTCAGACTCCGTATTGTCCTCTCCGAGCTCCTCACGGATCAGCTTCATCTGCTCGCGCAGGATATATTCCTTTTGATTGCGATCCACACGCTCCTTGATCTTTGCCTGAAGCTCATTTTTGATCGCATTGACCTCGATTTCCTTTAACAAAAGTGCCACTAGTACCTCATAGCGCTCTGTTAAGGACACTGCCTCCAAAATTTTTTGTTTTTCCTCATAAGAAACCGGAAGATTGTTCGCAATCTGATCCATCAGCTTCTCTAAATCCGTGATCGTGCTTACCTGACGAAGCAGCTCCTTGCCCGCACGCGGGTTTAAGGTCTGGTATTTGGCATATGTTTCCTGAATGCTGCGCACCATCGCAGTCCTTGCATCCTCCAACAATCCTTCGTCCACCGTCTCGTCAAAACGCGCGATCTCCGCTACAAGAAATCGCTCTGTTTCCACAAAGGAGGATAGCTCTGCACGCTCATCCCCCTCTACCAAGACCCGTATAATATTATTCTGTAATTTTATGACCTGCTTGACCTCTGCGATAATCCCGATCTGGTATAGGTCCTCCAACTGCGGATTCTCCTGCTCCACATCACGCTGTGCCACAAGAAATATCTTCTGCGTCTCCATCATACACTGCTCGACCGCCTTGATCGACTTCTCACGGCTGATGTCAAAATGAGCAATCATCCCCGGCAATATTACCATACCGCGCAGTGCCACTGCAGGCATTTCCAAAATCATTGTATCCAATTTCAGCCTCTATTATCTTTCTTCTACTGTCTTAACTAGCTTCTAACCTCTTGATCTGCTCCCCCTCGATCGCAAGCTTTTCCTCAACCAGCTCTTTTGTGATCCGGCAGCTTGTAATCGTCTCGTCCGAAGGAATATGATACATCATATCAAGCGTTACCGCCTCCATGATCGCACGCAGTCCGCGCGCGCCTGTTTTACGCTCCAGCGCCTTATCCGCGATCGCCTCCAGCGCTTCACGGTCTATGGAAAGCGCAACGCCGTCCAATTCAAACAGCTTCTGGTACTGCCTTGTCAGCGCATTCTTCGGCTCCTGCAAAATACGGATCAACGCGTCACGGTCCAGCATATCAAGCGATACCGTAATCGGCACACGACCGATAAATTCGGGGATCAGACCGAATTTCACAAAATCCTGCGGAAGCACATGACGGAAAAGATCTCCGATATTTACTTCCTTTCTCGCCTGTGCATCTGCCTGAAAACCGATCGTCTTTTGATCGAGGCGCGTTTCGATGATCTTCTCAAGACCGTCAAACGCTCCGCCGCAGATAAATAAAATATTTGTCGTATCAATCTGGATCAGCTCCTGCTGCGGGTGCTTTCTGCCTCCCTGCGGCGGTACGGACGCAATCGTCCCCTCCAAAATCTTAAGGAGCGCCTGCTGTACGCCCTCACCCGAAACATCACGCGTAATTGAGACGTTCTCGGATTTCTTGGAAATCTTATCAATCTCATCGATATAGATAATGCCATGCTGTGCGCGCTCAATATTATAATCTGCCGCCTGTATCAGCTTCAGCAGAATGTTCTCAACATCCTCCCCGACATAGCCCGCCTCGGTCAGCGTTGTCGCATCCGCGATCGCGAAAGGAACGTTTAAAACCCGCGCCAGCGTCTGTGCCAAAAATGTCTTACCGGAGCCTGTCGGTCCAAGCATTAGGATATTGCTCTTTTGCAGCTCCACGTCTATGTCTGTTCCTGCCATGATCCTCTTGTAGTGATTATACACCGCGACCGACAAAACCTTCTTCGCCTGATCCTGTCCGATCACATATTCATCAAGAAATGCTTTCATCGCCTCAGGCTTGATGAGGTTGATCTGTTCCTCCTCAACCGCTCCCTCGACGTCCTCCCCCAGTTCTTCCTCGATGATCTCCGCACAAATATCCACGCATTCATCACAGATATAAGCGCCCTGCGGTCCCGCAATCAGCTTGCGCACCTGTTCCTGTGTCTTTCCGCAAAAGGAACAGCGAAATTTATCGTCACTTCTTCCTGCCATGCTTATTCTTCTCCATCTTTTTTGTTCTTATCTTTCCTTACAATGACCTCGTCGATCAATCCGTATTCCTTTGCCTCCTCGGCCGACATGTAATAATCTCTCTCGGTATCAGCCGCAACAACATCGTAGGGCTTTCCGGTATTTTCCGCAAGAATTTGATTTAACTTCTTCTTTGTCTTTAAAATATTCTCAGCCGCGATCTGGATCTCCGTCGCCTGCCCCTTTGCTCCGCCGGACGGCTGGTGGATCATCACCTCCGCATTCGGAAGCGCATAGCGCTTACCCTTCGCTCCGCCCGCCAGAAGAAACGCCCCCATGCTTGCCGCAAGTCCGATACAGATCGTAGACACATCACACTTGATATACTGCATCGTATCATAAATCGCCATTCCTGCCGTCACCATACCTCCCGGAGAGTTGATATACAACTGAATATCCTTATTCGGATCCTCAGACTCCAAAAACAGAAGCTGCGCCACCACAAGGCTTGCCGTTGTCTCATTGACCTCCTCTCCCAGGAAAATGATTCTATCCTTTAATAAGCGGGAGTAAATATCATAATTGCGCTCTCCCCGGCTGGTCTGTTCCACGACGTAAGGTACTAAACTCATATTTTTGTCCTCCATATTCACACTTTTTTATCAATATTTATAAGCTTAAACAGACCGGCCCTAGAGCCAGTCTGTCTGTTTGTGATACCCGGCAGGGATTATTCCTCCGTTGTCTTTTCCTCTGCTTCCTTTTCCTTCTTGGACTTCGCCTTCGCTCTTTCCTTTACATTGTCCATGATAAGTGCAACTGCCTTTGTCACGGAAATGTCACGCTTCATAGACTCTTTCTCAGCATCACCCATATATTCTTTCAGCTTATCAGCCTCCATGCCGTAAGCTGCCGCCATCTTCGTAACCTCTGCGTCAATATCTTCCTCTGTAACCTCGATATTTTCCTCTTTGGCAATCTGCTCCAATACGAGACTGCTCTTAATGCGTGTCTCAGCCTCAGGACGCACCTGCTCCTTTAGCTTCTCGATCGTAAGACCGGAGAACTGCATATACTGCTCCATCGAAAGACCGCTCTGTGCGATTCTCTGTGCAAATTCGTTAACCATGTTCTCGCACTGTGTCTCGATCATTGCTTCCGGAAGCTCCATTTCGGACTTGTCAATGATCTTCTGGATCGCCTCGTCCTCTTTCGTGCGCTTTGCCTCATTCTCCTTCTGCTCAGTCAGACGCTTCTTCACGTCCTCCTTATACTCTGCCAAGGTATCAAACTCAGAAACATCCTGCGCGAACTCATCGTCCAACTGCGGAAGCTCCTTTGTCTTGATCTCATGGATCTTAACCTTAAACATCGCTGGCTTGCCCGCCAACTCTGCCGCCTGATACTGCTCCGGGAAGGTCACGTTAACCTCCACCTCGTCCTCGGCATTCTTTCCAACAAGCTGATCCTCAAATGTATCAATGAAGGAATGGGAACCAAGCTCTAAGGAATGATTCTCACCCTTGCCGCCCTCAAATGCAACGCCGTCCACAAAGCCCTCGAAATCAATCACTACGGTATCGCCGTTTGCTGCCGGTCTGTCTGTAACGGTTACGGTTCTTGCGTTGTTATTGCGTTCCTTCTCAAGCGCCTCCGCCACTTCATCCTCGGACACGGAGGTGTCGATCTTCGTCACCTGAACGCCCAAATATTTTCCAAGCTTCACCTCAGGTCTTACTGCCACCTCAGCGGTAAAGATAAACGGCTTGCCGGATTCAATCTGTACAATATCAATCGTCGGTCTGGAAACAATGTCAATTCCGCTCTCGTCCGCGGCTGCCGGATAATTCCCCTGAATCAGTGTATTCGCTGCGTCCTCATAAAAAACACCTGCGCCGTACATCTTCTCGATCATCTTTCTCGGCACCTTACCCTTACGGAATCCCGAAAGGCTGATCTTATTCTTTTCCTTTAAATAAGCCTCCTGAATGGCTTTCTCTACTTCCTCTGCCGCAACCTCGATGGTAAGCTTCGCCATATTCTTTTCCAAATTCTCTACCTGTACACTCATTACAACTGTTTCCTCCTTAAAAAATATATATAAAATATCATGTACATTTTCCGTTTCTTACAAGTCGCTGCACTCCCTGTCTTCAGGGGTTCTCGCTGTGTCCCGGAAAAAAGGGCGTACTACGACCGTCACAGTCATTTTAGGATTATAACATAATGCTTTGAAAAATACTAGCTTTTTTTCGCTTTTCTCAAAGAAAACAGGCTTTTCCCCACTCATACTCCTTCCACATTTCCAGCAGAAATAATTTTTTCCCACAGATAATAACCGTGTAGCAACTCTCCATTCAGCATTTGTGTCGTCTTGTAGGGCAATATATCTTCTTCCAATTCCAGTAGGACACTTTCTTTTTCTGAAATAAAATCAAGAAGTCTGTCTGCCGCGGATCTTGCGCGTGCAGACACCCCGGCAAAACGAATGTCCAATATCTCATAGCCAAATGGCTTGTATTCTTTCATCCACAGCGTCCGCCTCTGTACGCGAAGCATTTCTGCCAGCCTGTCGATTTCGTTCAACTCATTTTCTATGATCTCCCTCATTCCATTTTCGTCTTTTGCACGATATGCACGGCGGATCCGGTCTGTAATTCCTGCTTTTTTTGCCAAAAGCCTCGCCAATGTTTCATAATATGCGAACAATTCCCGATCCTCCCGATCCATATCATCCCATTTCCTGACATCCATAGAAATTTTTTCCACCAAGCCGGCATATTGTTTCTGTAGCTTCTCCTCCTCAAACATTTTGCTCAAAAGTCCCATCAAATTGTCCTGATACAAAATGGTCTTCGACGGATTTTCACAGTAACGGTTATGTTTTGACACTTTGTAATCCCGATTGTCAAAAGCGTCCAAGAGACAGTAGTTGTTCCAGTCCTTTCCAAAACAAAAGCGAAATCTTTCTTCAACCTGCTCCTGCAGCGGATTCTCCGAAAATCCATATTCCCCGTATAATGCCAGTGTCGGAAGAACTGTCAACAGCGGCGTCTCTGCACCGTTATCCATCCATACGGTACAAAAAACATCTTTCATTCCCGTTTTACAGCACGCTTTTAAGGCGTCTCTTGTCGTTTGAAACGATTTGCTGATCCCAGGCGCTATCCCATTCCAGGTCCATGCTCCACCGGCAAAGATCAGCGGATTGCCAAGCCTTTGATGAATACGGATATATTTCTCATAAAAATCAATCCCTTCATTGTAGTAATCCCAGTAACAGAGCGTTACATCGCTCGACAAATTGTCTTTATCCTTCGGCGTCGCATCCTCCGGCAATCCATAGTAATCCTCCGTCCCAAAATTTAATTTCAGGTACATATCCGACCAGATGACCGGCGATAATCCCAGGCTTTTACACTCCTGCACCAACCACTCCAAATGCCGTTTCATGAGCCTTGCAGGTTCCTCATACCCATGCTTCTCCAAATACATTCCCCTGCCCAGATGAGCCGCCTCATCCATTCCCAGATGGACGATTCCGCCAGAAAAGCATTCCGATATGGTTCTCAGCAAAGCCATCATCAATTTTTCAGTTTTGTCATCCTCTAACAGGAGAATGTCATCAATATCCTTATACTCATTGAACGCCGGCTGCTTTAGCGCGCTGCGAAGATGTGCAAGCGTCTGTATGCAGGGAACAAGCGTAATGCCAAAAAGCAAAGCATAACGATCGCACTCCTTGATCTCTTCCTTGCTGAAACGCCCTCTTAAATATCCCCAGTACGGATACCCCTCAATTTCCAGCGTATCTTCCATATAGAGATAAAGACGATTCATTCCGAATTCCGCAAGCCTGAGCACATACTTTTTGAGCGTTTCAAGCCTTGGCACGCAATTTCTTGAACAGTCCAGCATGATTCCATTTGATTCAAAATTCGGAATTTCTTCCAGAATGAAATCTTGTTTTTGGCTATTTTGAAGCATCAGAGAAGCACCTCTGAAAAAATGTGCTTTTTTTTCATAATAAATAACACATTCTTCTTTTTGTTTCACGATTTTTAGCTTCTTCTCTGTACAAGGACGTCCGACAATACGTATTGACGCTTCTTTTTTGTCTCCAGACAACACGTATCCATGTTCCCTTAAAAAAATCTCAAGTCCCTCTGATAAATTGACGTCCGTATTATCTTCAAAATAAACAGTATTTTTCTCCATACGACTTTCTCTCCACTATTATTTTTCTCCGACGGAAGGAATTACAATCTCTGACAGTCCCACACATTTATTTCCCTGTCCGGACGCTTTTAACTCAATTTTAAGATGATCCATTTCCAGGACATTTGGAAATGTATAGGTAACTGCATATATGACTTTCCCATCAGATGCAAGCACTTCCGTTTCTCCGCCAGCCACATAGTCTACATTTTGTTCCTGTCCGTCACCGCCTGTGCAACAAAAACGAATTTCTGCCGGCTTCGCAGATACCGAATCTGTATAATGATATAAGGTAACATTTTTTATATTCTGTCCGCTATTCCATTTTAATGTGACAACCCCGCTGTTTCCCTCTTCTGGTATATCTTCCTCCCAGGTCGTCCATAAATCTGAAGATGCCGTCGTATTGTAGGCACCGTCTTTTAGCCGCTCCGTTTCAGCACTATGAAAATTGCCGCTTAATTCCGCCTGCACTGCCAGATTATCCGGCTTTGCGCCGTCTTTCTTCCCATGCTCTTCGAATCCTATATCAGGCAAACCATTATATAATTCATTTCCCCAGTAATCTTTTCCGCCATTTTCATTGATCACTGCTCCTGCGTCAACGCAAGGGGATGTATCTTGTATTTTAAACAGTTCTGTTTTCTCTCCCGTTTCTGCAAACAGCGGATTCTCTATCACGGCATGGGTATCAGAAGCAACGCTTCCAACGCCATAATAATTATTATGGTCATACGTACACCCTAATGTTTCAAGCGTCTCCTCGCCGCCGGTTTTATAAATGATATTATTTTTAAAACTTATATTTGATGCATTATCTCCCGACGCCTTATGGGCCTGGCGAACAAACAACGTATCTCCATAGACAAATGTGTTGTTATAAAAGGAAATGTCTTTTGTATTCGCGCCGTACATCATAATAACCTGACTGTTATCCACGCAGCCATCGTTTACGCTGAGATTATAGCGTACAATATTGCCGCTGCTTTTATTGGAGGAGCACAGCAGGATAAAGCCTCCCTCATTGTCGTGCGAATAATTATATTCATAAATGTTGCCCGTTGTGCAATTATCAAAATCAAACGCCATCCCATCCAGCGTCGTTTTTGTCTCGCAGACTTCATTATAACGGAAGATACAATTATCTGAACTCCACATCCATACGCCTGCATGGTATTTTCCGTTCGGACGTGAATTGGCCGCCCTTACAAAATTTTTCTCTACAACCGCCCCGTCACAGCAGGTGATCACGATCCCATCCCCGTCGATATTCTCTACCGTATTATTGCTCACAACTACCTTTTCCGACGGATAGTATGCTCCTGCATCCGGCTCATCCAGATTCCATCTGACCGACCAGTATGAGTAAAAATAAATTCCCTCTCTCCCAAGATTTTTTACACTATTTCCATCAATTAAAATGTCTTCCCACTTTGACTGTACCGCGCCCTCTCCCGTAGAAGGATTTTTCGTTGATATCTTACCGATAATTCCACCGTTACATTTAGAACTGCCAACGCCGGTCGTTATCTCAACACCAGTCACATCATGTATATTACAATTTTTAATATAAATATGTTTTAAGGTTCCAGCATCTTGATTTTCAAAGCAAATCCCCTGCCGGTCCCCCTTCACCGCAGCTGTATTTGTTACCTCAAGGTGATTGATCTCCCAGTATTGTTGATTGTACAGATAAACGACCGCCCCCTCTTCCATATTTCCTTTGATGTAGGGATCAGAACCTTCGCCATAGCGGTCGATCACAATGGGATTGTTCTCACTGCCCGACCCCTTTGGCCAAAGCTTTCCTTCCCATGTTTCTCCAGCCTTCAGAAGAATTTTGTCTCCCGGCTGAAAAACCATGCCGTTTACTTTGTCCAGTGTTTTCCATGCACACGACGGTTCCAGCCCGGACGCACTGTCATTTCCCCCGCTCGCATCTATATAATATGTTTTTCCCGGAAGTTCTTCTGCATTGACCGGTATTTGAAAAACAAGCATATAGCTAAATAACACAGCCAGAAGAACTGGCATACTCCATTTTCTTATTTTCATCGTACTCTCCCTTCTGCCGTTAAAAACCGGCGGTCAAATAAATATCTGTGTTTCATGACTGCAATTTCTCCGCCCGATATTCCGACGGATACATTTTTGTGCTCTTTTTAAATACTTTTGAAAAATAACTGGGGTCTATGTAGCCAACCATCAACGCAACATCCTTTGTCATGATCGACGGGCAGTTTACCAGGATTTCTTTCGATTTCTCAATTCGCATTTCCTGGATATAATGATTTGGCGTAACGCCTTTATACTCTCGAAAAAGTCTGCTTAAATAAGATGGGACAAGCCCGAATTCCTGCGCCAGCATTTTTGTACTCAGCCGCTGTGTGTAATTCTCATGTATATAAGTCTCAAGGCGGCGAACCAAAGCCTCCGTATTTTCCTCTGCTATAGGAAACATCATGTCATGACACCAAAAGACAAACTCGGCAAATATCTCTTTCAAGCCGGCGGAACGCATAACGATCTCATTGATAGAACTTGGCATATCTTCAATATTTTCACCCCTAAACGCCGCTCTGTATGCCTGAATAAACAACACGATTTTATTTAAGGTTAATTCCAGATCATATTGCGTAATCTTCTCCATCTCCATCTGCTTTTCTATTTCTGCTAATATCACCTGAAAATCTTTAAATTTCCCGTTTTTTATCATATACTGCAGAGCTTCCTCCGTCGCTTTTGCCATATAAAAAGAAGTTCTCTTTCCGTCTGCTCTCACCACGTTGCTCTCTCCATACTCCCAGTTCATGCAAAGCACTTTTCGAAGCTGCTTAACCGTCTGCCGAACATCTTTTAATTCCACACATGGCTCTGCCGCTGCAGCCAACGGCAGCCGGCTTCCTTTCTTTTTCAGAACCCTGTCGACCGCTCCGCACACATTGATTTCCTTTTCGGACTCCAACAGAAAAATCATCTCATTTGGATATTTTCCATCATATGCATAAATCCCTTTTAGTTCTGGAATTTCTTCCACTATCGCCTGCCTAAGATCAATTTCCTGCCAAAAAGTACTGTCAAAAACGTCCTCCTCTATATTCTGGCTGCAGTAAGCTTTGGCAACAAAATACACCGGATAAAGTTTATAAAATTCAACATTTTGTCCCTCATTTACCTTTTCCTGCAAATTGTGTTCGGAAACCTGACTTTTTCCAATTAAAACCTGTCTTAAAATCCTGTCTTTTTTATTTGCTATGCAGGATAATAAGCTCTCTTTTAATTCCCCCAGCAGTAAAAGCAGCTCCTGCTTATCTATAGGTTTTATCAGATAACGCTTTGCTTCGTATTTTACTGCCTGCTGCGCATAGGAAAAGTCCTGGTAGCCGCTTATGACAACACTGAGTACCTGCGGTTTTGTCTGATGTACGTATTTAAGCACCTGTAGTCCATCTACTACCGGCATATTGATATCCGTAAACAAAACATCCACCGAATGATTTTCTAAATATTCCAGCGCCTCCTTCCCATTTTTTGCCAGCATCACAACCTGAAACTCCTCGTCAAGGCTTTCGATCAACTTACTGATCCCCCGCAAAAGAGGAAGTTCATCTTCTGCAACAAGAACTCTAATCATCCAAACGTCCCCCTATCACAACTACTGCTCCCTCATCATTATACAGACGAAAAACAAAATCATTGTCATAGCAAATCATAAGTCTCATGTAAATGTTCCATATTCCCATTCCTTCTACCCTACTGTCCTCAAGCTTGTTTCGAA
>Garnier_p1__coassemble_595_pt1 | contig 27127 bp, 28 predicted proteins | sample Garnier_p1__metabat2_high_PE_021 | metagenome-assembled genome bin Garnier_p1 | reverse complement strand
ATTCTGATACAAGACCAGACTTTTCATGATAAAATTCACGCCCCCAAATGCGTTTAAAACTCAAAAATTACGTTTTTATGTGGAAAAACTCATGACAAAAAATAATCGCCAAAAATCCTTGATTTTCGGCGATTATTGGCAAAAGCTGCTGACGGGAATCGAACCCGTGACCTCCGCACTACCAATGCGACGCTCTACCGACTGAGCCACAGCAGCATTTGTGTGAGTTTCTCAATACCTGTACTACTATACTATACGGAAGTTTTTCTGTCAAGAGATTAATTGTGAAAAATAAAGGAAATATAAATGAGATATTTAGAAATTCTTTGGATTTTCCTACAGACGATATTTTGATTTATTGGTTAGGATAAGTGCAGCAAAAGACGGGAGGCGATGAGATGGAGCTGGAACAGATCATGGAGTATTTTGTATCATATGGACCGATTGCGATTTATGTGATCGTGCTGCTGGAATATTTGAATTTGCCGGGATTTCCGGCGGGCGTGATTATGCCGCTGGCAGGAATTTGGGCAGCGCGCGGAGGACTTGGCATTTTTGCAACAATGGCGATTACCGTTGCGGCAGGGCTGACAGGGAGTATTATTCTCTACGGGCTAGGAAGGAGAGGCGGAGAAGCCTTTTTAAATAAGTATTACAAGAGATTTCCAAGTCAGCAGGCGATGATCGAAGAAAAAATGGAATACCTGCGGAGCAAGGGCGGCGTCGGAATTTTTGTAAGCAAGCTGATCCCAATGGTTCGCACCTTAATTTCGATTCCCGCGGGTGTCATAAAAATGGATTTTCGCAGCTATGTGATTAGCTCAACGCTTGGCGTGGCGGTTTGGAATCTCGCGTTTGTCGGAGCAGGATATTTCTTTGGAGACGCGATTTTTCAGTTATTGAGCTAGGATGGACAGAGGAGGAAAAATTATGAGAATTGCGATGTTTACCAATAATTATAAGCCATATATCGGAGGAGTTCCGATTTCCATCGAGCGCCTTGCAGAGGCGTTGAGAGGGCAGGGACACATGGTATGGGTGTTTGCGCCAAGCTATAAGGAGCAGGAGGAGGAGCCTTATGTCATCCGTTATCCATCCCTTCCGCTGTCAGTCGTAGGAGCGCCTGTGCCCAACGTTTTGACAAAGCTTTTTGCACAAAAAATAGAGGAATTGCGCATAGACGTGATTCATGTGCATCATCCGGCGCTTGTTGGAAATGTTGCGTTAGCGCTCAAACGCAAGCTGCGCATTCCCGTTGTGTTTACCTATCACACACGCTATGAGGAGTATTTGCATTATATTACGGGGCTAAAACAGATTGAGGCACATACCGGGATCATGGAAAAATATCTGCGTTATTTTTGTACACATTGTGACCTGCTGGCAGCTCCGACGCCCGGTATACGGGACTATTTGCAGAAAAAAGAGCTTGGGACGCCGATTTCGGTACTGCCGACGGGGATTCCTGCGGAGAGTTTTTTGCCGGATAAGGGGAAGGCAGAGTATATACGAAAAGAGTGTTTTGGCGCGGCAGATTATATGTTTTGTACGGTGTCGAGATTGGCAAAAGAAAAGAATATCTATTTTCAGTTGGAAGGGCTTGCGTGCCTAAAGCGTTTGCTGCAGAAAGAGGGAAAGTCATTCAAGCACTTGATGATTGGGGACGGACCGGAGCGCAGAAGCTTTGAAAAGTGCGTGCGGGAGCTTGGTTTGGAGAATGAGATCGTATTTGTTGGCAATGTGTCAAATACGGAGATAAAAAATTATCAGGCGGCATGTGATTTATTCTTATTTACGTCGAAGTCGGAAACACAGGGGATTGTGCTGTTGGAAGCGATGGCAGCAGAGAATCCTGTGATTGCGGTGGATGCAAGCGGTGTCTGTGATGTGGTATGTAATGGGAAGAATGGATATAGGACATCCGAGGATGCTTATGTGTGGGCAAGAAAAATTGCGGATACGATCGGAGACGAGACAGCGCTTGCAGCGCTTGGAGAGGGCGCAAGACGGACAGCGGAGTCCTACTCGCAGGAGCAGATTGCGCTTCGGACAGCGCAGTGCTATGAACAGGTTTGTGCAAAAGTACCGCAGGAGATTCCGGAGCGCATTTCAATTTTCCATCACTCCCACTCTGTGGTATAATATGCGGGAACGCATATTATACCACAGTGCATAGGCGATTTCTGCGGAATCGAGCTTGCACTGCGGCTGTGCAATAAGCAAAAGTGTGCAGAAAGAGGTGCCTGCGGTGAGCGGGCGCTGCACATGGCGGCAGACAAAAATACAGACAGTAAATGGAGAGCGCAATGGAACAGTACAACATACTAATCGTAGAGGACGACAAGGAAATCAGGGACGGCATTGAAATTTTTTTGAAGAGCCAGAATTACAACGTGTTTAAAGCTGCGGACGGCATTGAGGGTTTGCAGGTCATCGACCGGGAGGAAATACATCTGGCGATCGTTGACATTATGATGCCGCGCATGGACGGCGTGACCATGACGATGAAGCTTAGGGAGCGCTATGAGTTTCCGGTGATCATGCTTTCTGCAAAATCGGAGGAGACAGACAAGGTCATCGGTTTAAACATCGGCGCGGACGATTATGTGACGAAGCCGTTTACCCCGCTGGAGCTGATGGCGCGCGTCAATTCGCAGTTGCGGCGTTATACAAAATTTTTAAATAAGGGCGGCGTTGAGATGAAAAACGACCGCGTGCATGTGATCGGCGGTCTGGAATTAAATGAGGATACGGTCGAGGTCTTTGTGGACGGTAAGCCGGTCAAAATGACGCCGATCGAATTTAAGATACTTGCGCTTTTGATCCGCACGCCGGGAAGGGTTTATTCGGCGGAAGAAATTTACGAGCGCGTATGGAACGAGAAAGCGATCAATACAGATACCATTATGGTACATGTCAGAAACATTCGGGATAAGATTGAAATCAACCCGAAAGAACCAAAATATTTAAAGGTGGTGTGGGGCGTTGGCTATAAAATTGAAAAACAACCATAAAACAAGAATTACATTATCACTCATCGGAATTCTTGCAGTGACGATCATTTCCATGTGTTTTTTTCCGATGATCGGTGATGAGGCGCATGAGAGACTCCGGGAGTTGTATCAGAGCGAGGAGATGCGGCAGAATGTGGATACTGGACTGTTGGAGGATATTTACAGAGGGTGCTATGAGCTTTATCTGGAGGCGCAGGCAAGCAGCGGGCAGACGGCGGCGGACTTTTATCTGGACGCAGATTATCAGGGACAGAGCGATGAAAAAGCTTCCTATGTGGAAAACATGCAGGATCGGGTTAATACGATTCTGGCAGATATTAATTTCGAATTTGAAGCCTTGCGCTCCCAGATCGATTACTGTATCTGGCAGGAGGAAAACGAGGTCATTAAAAACACAAACAAGCCGTTGGAAAAACTGTTTACCGGCATAAGTAGCGGAACAGAAGAAGATTTGCAGGAATATTATAATGCGTATTTTCTGATGGAATTTGATGAAAATGGACGTCTGACGGTAGACCCGGTTTACACGGGAGGAACGGATGCAAGCATTTTGATCAAGACGCTTGGGCAGCAGGAACGTGAAAACATTGTGTGGGGAAGTCTTGCGGCAGAATATAGAGAAGTGGGAATTTCATCCACCTTAAAGCATCCGTCGAATTTCACGATTGCATTTGGAATCCCGGCGAACAGCGACTACCAACTGACAGCGGCGGATGATATTGAGAATGCGGGCTATTGGGAGATCTTGAGCGCCTATCGCGACGCCGGGGCAGGTCTTTTGTATGCCGGAGCGCTTGCGCTGATTGCCGGGCTTGTGTTTGTTATGACAAGCGGAAAAATCTGGAAATGTGAGATCGATCTGCACCGTCCGGGGCGCTGGTATGTGCTGGAGGCTGCCGTTATCGGTATCTTTGTGAGTCTTTCGATGGAGGAGACATTCATCCAGTCTATTTACAGCCTGACAGGGAGCGATACGGCGGCGCTTGGCAGCCTGCTGGAGAGCGGCATGGACGCTCTGCCGGGACTTTTGGATCTATTTGCCATTGGGCTTAGCGTGTTTGGGATGCTTGGCATCTGGTATCTGTCGGTTCGTTTCCTGCGTCCGGTCTTTGCACTCGGTATGCGGGAGTATGTCAGGGAATACAGCTTTCTGTACCAGATTTTCCCGTATGTGAAAAAGCATTGGAGCAAGCTAAGAGAGGAGACGGAGCATATTGATTTTAGCAATAAATCCGTAAAAACAATCGTAAAGCTTGTGATCTTAAACTTTATCGTGCTTGCTGCTGTTTCCATGATGTGGTTTTTTGGAATCTTTGCGCTGGTGGTTTACTCGGTTGTGCTTTTTATTCTGCTGGAGAATTATTACCGGAAGATACAGTTTCACTATAAAGCGCTGCTGCGCGGCGTGAGCAGGATCGCAGAGGGTGATCTGGATGCGGAAATTACCGAGGACTTGGGTGTTTTTGAGCCGATCAAGGGAGAACTTGGAAAGGTGCGCACCGGATTTAAAAAGGCAGTGGAGGATGAGGTGAGGAGTCAGCGGATGAAAACAGAGCTGATCACCAATGTTTCTCACGATTTAAAGACGCCGCTGACGGCGATCACCACCTATGTGGAGCTTTTGAAAAAGGAGGACATCACGGAGGAGGAACGCCGTTCCTATATTGAGATTTTAGAGAAAAAATCGCTGCGCCTAAAGGTGCTCGTGGAGGATTTGTTCGAGGTGAGCAAGGCGACGAGTAATAACATTACCATAGAAAAAATGGATGTGGATGTTGTAAATCTGTTAAAGCAGGTGAGTGTGGAGCACACGGACAAATTTGCGCAGATGGAGCTTGACGTGCGCTGGAACGTGCCCGACGAAAAGGTCATTTTGCAGTTAGATAATCAGAAAACGTACCGTATTTTTGAAAATCTTTTTGTGAATATTCAAAAATATGCGATGCCGTGCAGCCGCGTTTATATCGATGTACAGAAGGCGGACGGGTGTGCGGAAATTGTGATACGGAATATGTCCGCGGCTGAGTTGAATGTCAGACCAGAAGAATTGACCGAGCGCTTTGTGCGGGGAGACGCGTCGAGAAATACCGAAGGCTCAGGACTTGGTCTTGCGATCGCCAAGAGCTTTACCGAGGCACAGGGCGGCACGTTCTCCGTGGAGGTGGACGGAGATCTGTTTAAGGTCACTATCCGTTGGAAGATGGAAACGAAAGAAGTATAAAAGGTTCATCTGGCAGATTCCCTCCTGCTGTGGTATACTGACCAGAGAACGGCTGAAAAGACAATGCCGCAGGATTCCTGCGGCGTTTGTCAAAATGGCAGCAAAAAAATACGGAGGTGTCTGCATATGGAAACAATGGATGATTACAAGGAGGAGCTGGAGGCGTCCTTCCGCCGCATGAAAGAGGGGGATAGGATTTCGGGAACGGTCATTGATGTGAGCGAGGAGGAAGTGACGCTGGATTTAAAGTATTACGCACAGGGAATCATCAAGGTCGGGGATTTCAGCAGCGATCCTGATTTTGACATCGCCAAGGAGGTTCATCCGGGCGATGTGATCGAGGCGACTGTACTTAAGACGGACGACGGAAATGGAAATATCCTGCTGTCGTGCAAGGAGGCGGCAGATGCGCTTGCATGGGAGAAGGCAAAAGAGCTGATGGAGCAGAAGGTGACGGTGACTGTTCGCATTAAAGAGAGCGTTCCAAGTGGTGTGGTCGCGTATTTAGAGGGCATCCGTGCATTTATTCCGGCGTCGCAGATTGCAGCGTCCTATGTTGAGGATACGGAGGCATGGATCGGAAAAGAGATTCCGGTGCGCGTTATTACCGTGGATGAGGAAAAGGAAAAGCTGGTGCTCTCCGGCAAGGTGGTTGCAAGAGAGGCGGAGCAGGAGGAGAGAAACCATAAGATTTCCATGCTTGTGCCGGGAACGGTGCTTGAGGGAACGGTGGAAACACTGATGCCATACGGTGCGTTTGTAGGTCTCGGCGACGGTTTGAGCGGTCTCGTTCATATTTCCCAGATATGCGAACGGAGAATCGGAAAACCGTCCGAGGTGCTTAAGGTGGGACAGAAGGTTAAGGCAAAGGTTCTAAACACCAATGATAATAAGATCAGCCTTTCGATGAAAGCGTTGGAGGAGGAGATGATCGATACGGAGGGAGCGGCAGATTTGGCGGCTTACACCAGCACCGAACAGACCGGAACAAGTCTTGGGTCGCTTCTCGCGGGGCTGAAAATTGATGAATCGTAGAGCGGCTGATGATTTTTATGTTGCATATGAGATCGATACCGGATTTTGGCTTCAGGAAAAATTGGATGAGGGGGAGCAGGCTGCGGGAGAAAATGGCTGGTTGTCAGCGGATGAAGTGGAGGCTGCTTTAGGTCTATGATATGGAAAAACTGGAAACCATAAGGCACTGAATGATTTTCTAAAAATCAAGAGTAAATAGCTTTTAGGATTTGATATAGAAAATGGGATTATAAACAAAACAACAAATCGGAAGTTGTTGAATTGGTAAAATTCCCAAATATATCAAGGGAGAAACAGAGATTTATGAAAAACAGAAAAGCATATGCCATTGTCTGTTGGATAGTATCAGTTATGGCTTTTTTAGCTGCACTTTTGATAAGTGAAGGAAAAATGGAAAATTTAACGAAACAAGTAATCTTTTTATTGGCAATGGGGATGGTTTGGTTGATTTTAGGAGCAGTACATTGGGTAAAGGGCAGCAATAAAAAACCAAATTGAGAGTTTTAATAATTCCAAACTTAGCTTTGTTCCAAATGGAACTTCCAGGGAGAAGTACTAAGCGGAATATAGTCTGTCGGCTGCTGATGAGTTGAACACACATCCCGGAAAGAAGTTGGGCTATCCAACGCGGGAAGTTAGGGAATAGTGAGGCGAGTGAAATGAAGAAATACCAAAAGTTTAATGCTATCCTAAATTTCATAATATGCACTTTGGTAGGTGCTTTTATAGCGGAAGGTATTTATAAATACTGGGATTATAAGACACACCCTGATTTATATGCGGTATCATCTGCCCCCCTGGTATACGGCTATTCAAATCTTTGGAGTAGTAGTTGTAAGCGTTGTAGTAGTTGCTATGATCTTGAAAATAATCATACGGAAAAAGGTAAAATAGTGAAATCAACGAAATTCCAGTAATGCCGAGAGACAAATCGGAAGTTTCGGAGGTGGTAAATCTGTGAAAATCAGAATAGATTTTGAACACCCATATTTTGATGAAAAAGTTATCGTAAAGCTAACCCTCAATGACTTAGATTGCTTTTATGCAGATGAAAACGAGGTAAATCGTCTTAATCTGTTTTTTGTATTGGAGGAATCGTTGCACAGGTTTCAAAGCGGGAATAGTATGAAGGCTGCCGCTCGTTGCGCATTTTTGATGGCGTATTATCTTTTCATTCCCTTGACTCCGCCTGCATCTCTCGAGTTAGCAGAGTTCTATATCAACAAAGCGTTGGAGTGGGATGAAACGCCAGAATACCGACAATGGAAAGAAGCAATAGATAAGGGAAATTGATAACATCCGATTTATCGAACAGATAGAAAGCCCAGTCGAATCAGTCAATGGCAAGTGAATGGAACTGTGTCGCTGATGCGATCCGCCGCAGGCGGAGAATCTCGCAAGCGAGATTCTTTGTTCCTAAGCTAAGAAGCGTGAGTTTTCATGACAGAATATGAATCCTATCAAGAATAGATCCTCTACACTTACAACGCCCACTGCCGGAGCAGGCGCAGGAGGAAATATTTTTGTATGATTTCCAGTACCGGATGCAGAAAGAAATTGGGCGGCAACAGCCAGAAAGTGTATCAATGAAATTACTTCAACAGCGAGACTGCTTTTTTACAGCAGCTTAACCCCGTTTTTTTCACACTCGGCAATCGTTTCTTCAGACCACAGAGAGGACTGCACCTCACCGATGTGCGCTTTCCGAAGAAAAAACATACAGATTCTTGACTGCCCGATACCTCCTCCGATGGTGTAGGGCAGTTCTTCGTTGATGATCGCTTGCTGGAACGGAAGAATTGCGCGCTCCTCGCAGCCGGCTTTTTTCAGTTGGGAGAGAAGCGCATCCTTATCAACGCGAATACCCATGGAAGAAAGCTCTAGGGCAATGTCTAAAACCGGATAGTAGACAAGAATATCAGCGTTTAAGGACCAGTCGTCATAGTCCGGCGCGCGTCCGTCGTGCGGCTGTCCGTTTGAAAGCTTATCACCGATCTGCATCAGGCATACAGCACCCTTTTCACGCGTGATGCTATATTCCCGCTCCTTTGGCGTGCTTTCGGGAAACATTTCTGCCAGTTCCTCCGTTGTGATAAAGAAAATATCGCGCGGCAGGATTTCTTCAATATAATCATACTGGATAGACATATATTTTTCCGTCTTGCGCAGACACTGATAGACCGTGTCAACCGTTTCCTTTAAGAAATCAAGTGTGCGCTCCTCTTTTCGCATGATTTTTTCCCAGTCCCACTGATCCACAAAGATGGAGTGGATATTGTCCGTCACCTCGTCACGCCGGATGGCGTTCATATCCGTATAGAGTCCCTCGCCGCAGGAAAAACCGTATTTATCGAGCGCATAGCGTTTCCATTTGGCAAGCGACTGTACAACCTCAGCCTCCCTGCCGTTTTGTTCCCTAATATCGAAGGTGACCGGACGCTCGATGCCGTTTAGATTATCGTTTAATCCGGAGGAAGGGTCGACAAAAAGCGGTGCAGATACGCGCGATAAGTGCAGGCGAAGCGCAAGCAGTCCCTGAAAAAAGTCTTTGAGAGTTTTGATCGCGATCTGGGTGTCGTGCAGGTTCAGGGCAGAGTGATACCCGTCCGGAATAGTGAGATTTTTCATGATAAGACGCTCCTTTCATAAGTGCAGATATGTTTGTTTGAGCTAATTGAACTCATTATAGCATAAGGCAGTCTGTTTGCAAGAAAAGATGTGAAATTTTTTTGTTATTCCATCAAAGGTACAGAAATAATACTTTCGAAATTAAGGAAAATATAGTATCCTAAACGTTACAGGAACAAAAATGAAACGGGAGAAAGAAGTATGGAATATACGCATGTGGTGCACACCTTTGCACCGGTATTTGATGATAGATCAGAGGTTTTGGTGCTTGGTTCTTTTCCGTCCGTGAAATCGAGAAAGCATCAGTTTTATTACGGGCATCCGCAGAACCGCTTCTGGAAGGTGACAGCCGGGGTGTTCGGTGAGGACATTCCGCAAACGATAGAGGAGAAGCAGGCATTTTTGCTGCGCAATCATGTGGCAGTATGGGATGTGATCGCCTCCTGCGACATCATTGGCTCATCAGACAGCTCAATTCGGAATGTGGAGGCGAATGATATGCAGGTGATTTTGTCGCGTGCGAAGATTCGTGCAATTTACACGAATGGAGATAAGGCATACCAGCTTTTTTTGAAATATTGCAAAAGGGAAGGACAGCCGGAGGTTTTTAAGCTGCCATCCACAAGTCCCGCCAATGCCGCGTGGAAACTGGAGCGGCTGACAGGGGCATGGGAGGTGATTCGCGGATGAAAAAGAGTGAAATGACATGGCGGGAAATGCTGGCGGAGGCAGTCGGTCTTGTCGCAGCGATTGTTTATCTGGGACTGCAGGTTTATTATGGTTTTGCTTATCATGTGTCGGTCACGAAGGTTCTTTTGAATCTGATCGTAATGATTCTTGTATATGCGGGATTTACCATGCTTGGAATTTACCCTGAGCGCGTCAATGGTCTGACCAAAGAGGTGTGTACGAAGCGGGTGCGCATGTATACGATACGAATGGTGCGTGTTGCAAAGCTGATTTTTGTAGGCGGACTTTTGGTCACAAGCATCTGTGACGCGATGGGGAAGGAGCTTCCGGCGTTCTATACGGTGGCGGTGCTCGTGCTGATGGTTGTGACGGCATCATACTATGAGTATCGCATTATTAAGCTTTTGCGGGAGCGCTATAAGAAATAAAGAAGAAAGCTTTGTGTCTGGATTTGAGAAGAAAGAAAATGGATGTCTGGGGGATCAGTGTTAACAAGGCTTGGTGTGTGTGTTCTTAGTATAAGAGTGTTGTCAGAAAATACAGGGTAAGCAGTTGTGGCGGTCGCAGGAAAGAAGATGCTTAAAGCTTCTGTTTTACAGGAAAAGAAAACGCTGCTGCAGGAGTCGGAGAGTATCAGGATGGGGGCGGTATCCGGCAGTGGCTGCAGCCGGTCGATCGGGGCATATGCAAAGCATTTTGAGGAATTGCAAAAAGCAAATGAGATATTTTTTAGGGCATATCCCAAGCGAAAAAATTTGAAAGGTTTTAGGGGAAACGGAGTTTTGTCTGCGGTATGCTTTTGCATATCGCGGCAGGGCTTTTTTGTGTTGCATGATATAAGATGTAGGAAATCTCACGTTTACAGAAAAAAGTGCTTCGGGGGATTGTAAGGGGAAAGCCGTGGATGCTTGTCCTATAAACCGGACGTATGTGAATTTTTCCTGTGTGCCGCAAATGGAGGCGTTAGTGTAAGGACGTATATGTATGTGATGTCAAAATATAACAGAAATTGACAAAAAAGGACATAAGTAATAGAATAGGAGGTCGTAGACTAAAAATGAGGAGGAAGAAATTTGGAGTTTTTTAAAGAAGTCTTTTTTCTCTATGGAGAGCGGAAGGATTGGTTTATCCAGTTGATACTGGAGCATATCGGTCTATCCTTCCTTGCGATCTGTCTGGCAGGCGTGATAGGGTTGCTTTTGGGCATCTGGATTTCTGAGCATGAATGGGCGGCAGCTCCGGTACTGGGCATCGCCAATATATTTTATACCATCCCTGCGATTTCGCTTTTGGGAATGCTTATTCCCTTGCTTGGAATAGGCAATACAACGGCAGTTACAGCATTGACTATTTACGGTATTATGCCTATGGTGAGAAATACATATGCAGGAATGAAGGGTGTAAGTGCAGAAGTTATCAGCGCGGCAGAGGGAATGGGAAGCACAAAGCTTCAGATGATGACAAAAATAAAGCTGCCGTTGGCATTGGGCGTGATCATTGCAGGTGTGCGCAATATGGTGGTGATGACGATTTCCGTAGCAGCGATTGCATCATTTATCGGAGCTGGGGGCTTGGGAGTTGCCATTTATCGCGGTATTACGATGTACGACACGGCAATGACCTTTGGCGGCAGCCTACTGATTGCCCTGATTGCCTTAATCAGCGACCTGATACTCGGACAGATAGAGAAATACATTAAGAAAAGGAGAAAAATGTAAAATGAGAAAATTTAACAAAGTTACAGCGTTATTATTGGCAGCGACGATGGCTGCAATGACTATGGGCGGATGCGGGAGCGAAAAAGCGCCGGAGACTCCGGCGAACAGCACCGAGGAGACAAAAACGGAGGCTTTGAGCGAACCGATTAAAATTGCGACAAAGCCGATGACGGAGCAGTATATTCTCGGTGAGATATTAAAGCAGTTGATCGAGAATAAGACAGATTACAAGGTGGAAGTGACAAAGGGAATCGGCGGTGGAACAAGCAATATTCATCCGGCGATGGAAAAAGGAGAATTTGATCTGTATCCGGAATATACCTCCAGCGGTTGGGTGATGGTTCTTGGACATCAGGCAGGAGAAGTAGCCGATGAGGAAATGCTTGCAAAATTGCAGGAGGAGTACAGTGAGAAGTTTGGAATGACATGGGTTGGGCTTTACGGCTTTAATAATACCTATACACTTGCTGTCAGAAAAGAAGTCGCAGATCAGTATCAGCTAAAGACCTGCTCGGATCTTGCAAAGGTTTCGGGAGAGCTGGTGTTTGGCGGCAATCCTGATTATATCGAGCGTGCAGACGGGTTTCAGGGTGTCTGTGAAGCCTATGGGATGGCGTTTAAGGATGTCAAAGATATTGACATCGGCTTGAAATATGAAGCGATGGGAAAAGGTGATATTGACGTAACGAATGGATTTACTACGGATGCACAGATTTCCCGTGATGATGTGGTCGCTCTGGAGGATGATAAGGGCTATCAGGTAAATTATTACTGCTCTACGGTTGTAAGAAAAGATGCCTTGGAAAAATATCCGCAATTAGAGGAAACGCTTATGCTCATGAATGGAATATTATCGGACCAGGAAATGGCAGAGCTTAATTATCAGGTGGAAGTAGATGGAAAAGATGAGGCAGATGTCGCAAGAGATTTCCTTATCCAAAAAGGTCTGATCGAGGGGTAACGTCATGGAGATGATCAGACTGGAGCATGTGACAAAAAGCTTTGGAACACAGACTGTTCTGGATGATTTTTCGCTTTCTATTGAGGAGGGGGAGATTTTGACTGTGATCGGTCGTTCAGGCTGTGGTAAGACGACCATGCTAAAGACGATCAACGGTCTTAGCTGCCCGGATAAAGGAACTGTTTTCGTGGAGGGCAAGGACATCAGCGGGGAGGACATCATTGCGCTGCGAAGAAGAATCGGTTATGTGATTCAAAATAAAGGGCTCTTTCCGCATATGACCGTAGAAAAGAATATTACCTATGTGCCGGTCATCAGTGGGGAAAAAGATAAAAGAGAAAACCACGAGCTGGCGTGCAGACTGATCGAAATGGTGGGACTGGATGCAGCCATGCTGTCCCGATACCCTTCAGAGCTGTCGGGAGGGCAGCAGCAGAGGGTCGGGATCGCCCGCGCCCTTGCCGCAGATGCGAAGATCATGTTGATGGATGAGCCTTTCGGCGCGCTGGACGAGATCACAAAGCAGTCTATGCAGGATGAAATTTTAAAGCTGCATCACAAGATGGGAATGACGATCGTTTTTATTACCCATGATATCAGAGAGGCGATGAAGCTTGGCAGCAGGGTGCTGGTCATGGACGAGGGAAGGATCGTTCAGTTGGATGTGCCGGAGAAGATAAAAAACGAGCCGGCAAATGAATTTGTTTACCGTCTGGTGGGGCAGAATTTATTTCCATGAAGAATGCCTGCGGATAAAAATATTGTGGATGATCTATAACGCTTTTCGGAAAAGGTATGGCAAAATCAGTGGTGATAGTAAGGGGGCTTCGTCTTAAGGGGGAGTAAAAATTATGTACAAATGGCAGTGTTTAAGGAGATTAGCGGGATGATAAAGGTATTATTCATCTGCCACGGCAATATTTGCCGTTCCCCCATGGCAGAATTTATACTAAAAGATATGGTCGCCAAGCGCGGCATTGCCGACGATTTTTTTATCGCCTCCGCTGCAACGAGCAGTGAGGAAATCGGAAACCACATCTATCCTTCGGCGAAGGCGGAGCTCACACGACATGGAATCGGGACAAGCCGCGAGACCGACTATGGTCTGTCCGATAAGACGGCGCGCCGCATTTGCCCAAGCGACTATGAGGAATATGATCATCTGATCGCGATGGAGAACTTTAATATCCGCAATATGATGCGGGAATTTGGAAATGACCCGGAACATAAAATTTGTCGGCTATTAGACTTTACGGACAGGCCGGGAGACATTGCGGACCCGTGGTATACGAGACGATTCGATGTGACCTATGGGGAGATTGTCACGGGTTGTGAAGCTCTGCTGGAAAGGTTGGGTTATTAAAACAGAGGAAGCGTATAGATTTTGCTGCCCCGGAAAAGTGATTGCTTTTCCGGGGCATTCTTTTACTCAAAATTTATTCCCTAATATCGCTGCTTTGCATACTTCCAGTCACACGGAAAATAGGATGGGGATTTTCCATAAAAAATGTTTTTGATTTTGTGAGCACGAAAGATCTGTTTAGCAGCGATTGAATTTCGGACGGCTTTGATAAGCGCCGTTTTCGGTTGATATATAGGCAAAAGGCTTATAAAAAATATCATTCAGACAAATTTTCACTGCTAGTAGGTGGTCAGCCCCTTCTCCCATATGATACAATAGAATAAGAAAAGAGACGTGGCGGCAGAGGAGATGCCGGCTGCCCGTGGGGACCGGTGGGACTATTACCGTTCCCATAAAGTACTTAGGGTAAGACATTAGGATAAGAATGGAGAACATAATGAAAACATTAGAGCAGCAATTAAGAGCCTATCATCCATATAATGAGCAGGAGGAGTGTGATCTTGCAGTGATATTGTCTATGCTTGACGCGCAGCCTGACATTTTTACAAGGGAAAATCAGACGGCGCATATGACGGCGTCCGCTTGGCTTGTCAACAGAGCGCATGATAAGGTGCTGATGATTTACCACAACATTTACCGGTCGTGGTCGTGGACCGGCGGACATGTAGACGGAGAACGGGACCTTCTTGCCGTTGCAATGCGCGAGGCGAAAGAGGAAACAGGCGTAAGCAGCATTCGTGCCGTCAGCGACGACATTTTTTCACTGGAGATATTGACGGTCAACGGACATGAGAAAAACGGCGTTTATGTACCGTCGCATCTTCATATGAATGTGACGTATCTGCTGGAGACGGATGAGGACGAGCTTCTTAGAATCAAGCCGGATGAAAACAGCGGCGTACAATGGTTTTGGCTTGATGAAGCGTTGGATGCCTACACGGAGGAATGGATGATCGAGCGGATCTACCGGAAACTGAATCAGAAGCTTTTGGATCAGCGGGTTACAGATGTGTGGCAGCAGTAAACGGCGGCTTTGCGGGCAGCATTATGGAAAGGAAAAAGCAGGGGAGGGAAATAGTGAAGCATTTAGGAACGAGGCGGATTGAGACAAAGCGTCTGATTTTAAGACGCTTTACATTGGACGATGCACTGCCGATGTACCGAAATTGGGCGAGTGATCACGAGGCTACAAAATATCTGACGTGGCAGACACATGAAAATGCAGAGCAGACAAAAAGCGTGCTGGAAAGCTGGATTTCTTCCTATGAAAATGAAGACAAATACATATGGTGCATAGCAAAAAAGGAGAACGATGAGCCGATCGGCAGTATTAACGCGTTTCATTATCAGGAGAAGATCAATGCCATGGAAGTTGGCTATTGTATCAGTAGAAGCTATTGGCACCAGGGGATTACATCGGAGGCGCTTGGCGCAGTGATGAAATATCTGCTGGATGAGGTTGGGATTGACCGGATCGAGGCAAGGCACGATGCAATAAATCCTAATTCCGGCGGGGTGATGCGCAAATGCGGGATGAGACACGAGGGTACAAGAATCCGTGCAGGATGGACAAATGCAGGCATCTATGACACAGAGCTTTACGGATATGTCAGGGGAGTCACAGATGCTGATAGGCGAAATGAGCCGCATGCATTGTCTAAGAGACACGACGCAGACCGGCAGGGCGTGCAGACGCCGCAAAGACCTCTGCACAGTTGTATTTGTGACGAGGAGATAGAACGTATGGCAGGTCTTGCAAAGCTTTTCCTTTCCGATGAGGAAAAGGAGCTGGCAAGGCATGATATGGGAAACATGCTAAACGATATGAAGAAACTGGGAGAATTAAATACAACAGGCGTTGAACCGATGTCACATGTTTTTCCGATCAGCAATGTGTTCCGGGAGGATGTTGTGACAAGCGCCGATGGAGGCAGGGAAACACTTTTAAATGCGCCGGAGCAAAGGAACGGCGGATTTCTTGTGCCAAAAACAATCAGTTAAAAGGAGAAGTTAATGAGCATCATGAGCCTGTCGGCAATCGAGCTTGGGAGAAGCATAAAAGAAAAAAAGATCGGAGTTGCGGAAGCGGCAGTTGAGGCTCTTGCCGCGATCGAGGAAAAAGACAAAGCGATCGGCAGCTTTGTGACTGTCGACCGTGCGGGCGTATGTAAGCGTGCAGAGGAAGTGCAGAGACAAATAAATGCAGGAGAGCTTATCAGTCCGCTCGCGGGCGTGCCTTTCGCAGTCAAGGATAACCTGTGTACGCAGGGACTGCGGACAACCTGCGGATCGAACATGCTTTCAGATTTTAAGCCCGCCTATACGGCGGAGGCAGTCCGCAATTTAGAGCGGGCAGGGGCGGTTCTTTTGGGCAAAACCAATATGGATGAATTTGCGATGGGAAGTACCACGGAAACATCGGCGTTTGGCATGACAAAAAATCCGTGGGATTTATCCCGTGTGCCGGGCGGTTCTTCCGGCGGTTCGTGCGCGGCGGTGGCGGCGGAGGAATGCAGCTACGCGCTTGGTTCGGATACCGGTGGTTCGATCCGTCAGCCAAGCTCCTTTTGCGGGGTGACGGGACTTAAGCCGACCTACGGAGCAGTATCACGGTATGGGCTTATCGCTTATGCATCCTCCATGGATACCGTCGGACCGATCGCAAGAAATGTGTCGGATTGCGCGGCGGTACTGGAAGCGATCGCGTCATACGATAAAAAAGATGCAACGTCTGTACGTCATAGGGACTGCGGGTTTACGCAAGCGCTGCTTGCCGATGTCAAAGGACTGCGCATCGGCATCCCGCGCAGCTATTTTACGGGGGAGCTTTGCGCAGAGATCAAGGAGGCGGTGCTTAGTGCGGCAAAGACATTTGAGGAAAACGGAGCGTTTGTCGAAGAATTTGATCTCGGCTTGACGGAATATGCGGTTTTGGCATATTACGTTATTGCCTGCGCAGAGGCAAGCTCCAATCTGGCACGCTTTGACGGAGTGAAATACGGTCATCGGGCGAAATGCTATGAGGGACTTGATGATATGTATCAAAAAACACGTTCCGAGGGCTTTGGCTTGGAGGTAAAGCGAAGGATTTTACTCGGCACCTTTGTTTTGAGCAGAGACTGCTATGAGATATATTACTTGCAGGCATTGCGTACAAGAAGACTGATCAAAGAGACATTTGACCGGGCGTTCGCGCGTTATGATATTCTTTTGGCTCCGACAGCGCCCAAGATGGCGCCGCTTCTTGGCAGGGAGCATAAAAATCCAATGGAAGTATATCGGGGAGATATTTATACCGTTGCAGCAAATCTGGCAGGATTTCCGGCAATCTCCCTTCCCTGCGGCAGAGATCAAAAGGGATTGCCCATCGGCGTGCAACTGATGGCAGACTGCTTTGCGGAAAAGAAGATGATCTGTGCGGCATATACATTGGAGCAGATGAGGGGCTATGAGCGCTGTCCGTATGCGGAAAAATATGATGGTTCGGAATGAAAAATTGGGATGCGGACAGAGCTTCTGCGCCGTGCGCCGGAACGGAGGAAAAGATGGGTGAAGGATATGAGACAGTCATTGGACTGGAGGTTCATGTAGAGCTGGCAACAAAGACAAAGATTTTCTGTGGGTGTCCCACAGTGTTCGGTGGTGCACCGAACAGCCACACCTGTCCGGTCTGTATGGGAATGCCGGGAGCGCTTCCGATGTTAAACCGTCAGGTTGTAGCGTATGCACTTGCCGTGGGACTTGCGCTGAACTGTGAGATCACAAGGTACTGCAAATTTGATCGCAAAAACTATTTTTATCCCGACAATCCGCAGAATTATCAGATTTCACAGCTCTATCTGCCAATCTGTACCAATGGCTGGCTCACAATCGAGACAGAAAAAGGGGCAGGAGAAAAGCGGATCGGCATTCATGAGATACACATGGAGGAGGATGCGGGTAAGCTTGTACACGATGAGCGTGAGGGCGTATCCGTCGTTGATTATAACCGTGCCGGTGTGCCGCTGCTTGAGATCGTATCAGAGCCGGATATGCGCTCGGCAGATGAGGTGATCGCGTATCTGGAAAAGCTGCGTTTGATCATTCAGTATCTGGGGGCGTCAGACTGTAAGCTGAATGAAGGCTCTATGCGGGCGGACATCAATCTCTCCGTGAGAAAGCGAGGGGATAAGACACTTGGCACGCGCACAGAGATGAAAAATTTAAACTCCTTTCGGGAAACTAAAAATGCCATAAAAAGAGAGCGGGAGCGTCAGATTGCATGTATCGAGGAAGGTAGGCGGGTGGTACAGGAGACAAGGCGCTGGGATGAAAAAAAGGGATGCTCTCATGCGATGCGCGCAAAGGAGGAAGCGACAGATTATCGCTATTTTCCGGAGCCGGATCTGATGCCTGTTGTGATCAGTGAGGAATGGATCAAAGAGGTGCAGGAAAGGAGACCGCAGATGCGTGAGGAGAAGCTGGCGCTTTACCAGGAGGCATTTGGGATTCCGGCTTATGATGCGAAGCTTTTGACAAGTGATAAGTCGCTGGCGGATTTATTTGAGAGGACGGTGAGCTTTTGCGCAAGACCAAAGAGCGTCTCCAACTGGATCATGGGAGAGGTGATACGTCTTATGAAAGAACATGGGCTTGCGCCGGATGAGCTTTCTTTTTCACCAGAAAATTTTGCAAAGCTTGTAGCACTCGCAGATGAGGGAAGCATTACAAATACGGTCGCCAAGGAAGTGTTTGCGCTGGTATTTTCCGAGGATATTGACCCTGAGCGTTATATAGAAGAAAACGGTCTAATAACGATTGACGACGCCAACGCGCTTTTGGCTGCCGTCAGGAAGGTGATAGACGAGAATCCGCAGTCGGTGAGCGATTATCTTGGCGGAAAGAAGCGGGCGCTTGGCTTTTTGGTTGGACAGACGATGAAGGTTACCGCGGGGAAGGCAGATCCGAGATTGGTCAAAGAGCGCTTGCTTGAGCTGTTGGATGATGCCGGGAAATTGGAAAGTGACTAAGGAATGGCGTTTGCTTGTGCGGTATGACATGACACAGGAGTTTTGTAATCTGATGAAGGACCACAGAATATAGAAAACAAATTGACAAAAGCACAAGATATTGTATAATCATTGTTAGAGCAAATCGGTGCCGTCTGGATGTTGGCATTGCATTTGCAATGAGGGAGGAAGGGATTCTGGTTTATGAAGATTATTAAGAGAAGCGGAAGTGAAGATGTTTTTGATCTGAGGAAGATTGAGGCGGCGATCCGCAAGGCGAATGACAGTGTGATCGATTACGAGAAGCTGAGTGAAGAAAAAATACAGAGCATCCTCGCGAATGTGGAGCGTGCGTGCGAGAATATGAAGCGTTCGCCGAGTGTTGAGGAGATTCAGGATATGGTGGAAAACCAGATCATGAGCCAGCATGCATTTAATGTTGCCCGCAATTACATTACATATCGCTACAAGAGAGAGCTTGTCCGCAAGTCAAATTCCACGGATGAACAGATATTAAGTCTGCTTGAATGTAATAATGAAGAAGTAAAGCAGGAGAATTCCAATAAGAATCCGACCGTAAACAGTGTACAGCGCGATTACATGGCGGGGGAGGTCAGCAAGGACATCACGAGGAGATTTTTGCTGCCGCCCGATATTGTGGAGGCGCATGAGAAGGGCATTATTCACTTTCACGACGCCGATTATTTTGCGCAGCATATGCACAACTGCTGTCTGGTAAATCTGGAGGATATGCTGCAGAACGGAACAGTCATCAGCGAGACGATGATCGATCCTCCGAAAAGCTTTTCTACCGCGTGTAATATTGCCACACAGGCAATCGCACAGATTGCGAGCTCACAGTATGGGGGTCAGAGTATCTCGCTTTCGCATCTGGCGCCCTTTGTGCAGGTCAGCCGTGAGAAATTCCGCAGACAGGTACGCGCGGAGCTGCTTGCGGCGGATGTAGAGCCGACGGAGGAGAGGGTGAACCGGATTGCGGAGCTGCGCGTGAAGGAGGAGATCAACCGCGGGGTACAGATGATCCAGTATCAGGTCATTACGCTGATGACAACAAACGGACAGGCGCCGTTTATCACCGTGTTTATGTATCTGAACGAAGTGCCGGAGGGACAGCTTAGAGACGACCTTGCAGCAGTCATCGAGGAAATGCTGCACCAGCGGATTCTCGGCGTCAAAAATGAACAGGGCGTTTATATTACGCCGGCGTTTCCAAAGCTGATCTATGTGCTGGAGGAGGATAATATCCGCGAGGGTACGAAGTACTGGCATTTGACAAAGCTTGCTGCCGAGTGCACCGCAAAGCGCATGGTGCCGGATTATATTTCCGAGAAGATGATGAAGAAGCTCAAGCAGGGCGCGTGCTATACCTGCATGGGCTGCCGTTCATTCTTAACGGTTGACCGCACAAGAGAAAACTATGCAAATGCAAATAATTATGTGCCGGGCAGGAAATATTACGGAAGATTTAATCAGGGCGTCGTGACCTTAAATCTTGTGGACGCCGCATGCTCGTCCGGCGGTGATGAAGATAAATTCTGGGAGCTTTTGGATGAGAGACTGGAGCTTTGTTACAGGGCATTGATGGCAAGGCATGAGCGTTTAAAGGGAACGCCGTCCGACGTTGCGCCGATTCTCTGGCAGAACGGGGCACTCGCGCGCCTGAAGAAGGGAGAGACAATCGACCGGCTGCTGTTTGACGGCTATTCGACGATTTCACTCGGTTATGCCGGGCTTTGCGAATGTACCAGATATATGAAGGGTGTCTCGCATACGGAGCCGACGGGCACGGAGTTTGCACTGCGTGTGATGCGCCGTTTAAACGATGCCTGTGACGAATGGAAGAAAAAGCACAATATAGATTTTAGTCTGTATGGAACGCCGCTTGAGTCCACGACCTATAAGTTTGCAAAATGTCTGCAGAAGCGATTTGGCGTGATCGAGGGTGTGACGGACAGAAATTATATTACGAACAGCTACCATGTGCATGTGACGGAGGAGATCAATGCCTTTGATAAGCTGAAATTTGAATCGCAGTTTCAGGAGCTATCGCCGGGCGGCGCGATCAGCTATGTTGAGGTGCCGAACATGCAGAATAATCTGGAGGCAGTGCTCTCGGTGATGCAGTATATTTATGAGAACATCATGTACGCCGAGCTAAATACCAAGAGTGATTACTGTATGGAATGCGGATATTCGGGAGAAATCGAAATCGTAAGCGAGGACGGCAAGCTGGTGTGGGAGTGTCCAAACTGCGGTAACCGCGATCAGACGAAGATGAGTGTTGCGCGAAGAACCTGCGGATATATCGGAACACAGTACTGGAATCAGGGAAGAACACAGGAGATCAAGGAGCGTGTGCTGCACTTATAGAGGAGAGGCGTGCGGTATGAATTATTCAGCGATTAAGTATTGCGATATTGCAAATGGAACAGGCATACGGACCGTTTTGTTTGTTTCCGGCTGCAGAAATCACTGCGAGGGCTGTTTTCAGCCGGAGACATGGTCGTTTGCCTACGGAAGGCCGTTTACGGGAGCAGAGCAGGCAGAGATTCTGCGTTCCTTAGAGCCGGATTACATCATGGGGCTAACGTTGCTTGGCGGCGATCCGTTTGAGCCGGAAAATCAAGCGGGGCTTTTTCCTTTTATCCGAGAGGTCAAAGGGCGTTTTCCAAAGAAGGACATTTGGGCGTATACCGGTTATGTGCTGGAACGGGATTTTGTGCCGGGCGGGCAATGTCATACGGATATTACGAGGGAATTTTTGGAACAGATCGACGTATTGGTAGATGGTCCGTTTCTGCTGGAGCAGAAGGATATTTCCTTGAAATTCAAGGGTTCTGCAAACCAGAGGATCATTGACTGCACGCATTATTGTAAGACAGGGGAGATTCTTGAAATCGGATAGAGCGCTTTGCAATTTTTGTCGAAGAATGTTATAATAAATCTCGCGAATATCATTTTAATTTGCCGTTTCGGCATCTTTTATGAAGGAGATTTTGATATGAAGACAACATGGAAAGCATGGCTCTCGGTGCTGTTTTATCTTTTGGGTATTTTAGGTTGGTGTTATGTGGGCGGCTGGATGCTTCTGACAGGACCGATCTTTGAAATTTTTTTGGCATATAGGCAGGATTGCTTGACGCTTGGCAGACTGTGCATGGAGGTTATGCAAGGCTTTATCTATCTGTCGCTTGCCGGGGGTGTATGGTGTGTCGGCTATATGCTGAGCAATTATTTTAGAGAAGCATAAGACTTTTTATCGGGGCGGAGTTTCCTTTTGGGATCCGTTCCGATGAAAAGTCTTATTTCGTAGTAGAAATTTTTAAAGGAGCGCATATGATTTTAAGAGTACCGTCTTATTATAAAGAATTTCGCTGCACTGCGGACCGGTGTGCGGACAGTTGCTGCATCGGCTGGGAGCTTGATATTGACGAAGATACGGCAGCTTATTATGAACAGGTCAAAGGGGCATTTGGCGATCGATTAAGAGAGTACATGGTTCTTGTGGACGGCTGCCACAGCTTCGCACTGTTTAAAAATCGTTTCTGTCCGTTTTTAAACAGGCAGGGACTTTGCGACATCTGCATAGAGCTGGGGGAGGAAGCGCTTTGTGAGGTCTGTACAGAATTTCCGCGTTTTACGATAGAATATGAGGATAGGACAGAGAAGGTGTTAAGTCTGGCATGTGAGGAGGTTGGGCGGCTGATTTTTTCATCGGATCAAAAAATCGGCTGGGAGACCTATGGAGAGCGTATAGATGGCAGTGAGGAGGACTGGGAGGAGGAAGATGAGAGACCGGCTGTAGAGGCACATCGTCTGGAGACGGTCAGAGAAAGCGCAGTTTCGATCCTGCAAGACAGGAGCAAAGCAGTGTTCGGGCGGGCAGCGGAGTATCTGCGGTACTGTGAAAAGCAGCAGAAAAATTTATACGGCGCAGGAGAAAGCGGCGCAGCGGAGCAACGGGAAGAAAATGAGGCGCAGGCATACGCAGATTTTTTGGAGCGGCTAAAGATTTATGATCAACTGGAGGTTTTGGATGAGAAATGGCTCAGAGAGAAAGAGCTGCTTGCGACCTCCTTTTGTGAGGAGAACTATGGGGTCAGGCAGAAGCAGTTTCTAAAGGATATGAAAGAGAGAGAATACGAATACGAGCAGCTTCTGGTGTATTTTACCAACCGCTATCTGATGCGCGCCTATTATGATGCAAACCTTTTGCAGAAAGCAAAGTTTGCGGTGTTAAGCGTGCTTATGATCCGGGATATGGATGTGGCACGCTGGGTGCGTGATGGAAAATTTTCAAAAGAGGACCGCATAGATACGGCAAAAATCTATGCGAGAGAGGTGGAGCATTGCGAGGAAAATATGGAATTTTTGGCAGATGCGCTGCAATTTGAGGAGCTCTTTGAAACGGAGCGTCTGCTGTTGCAGCTATAGGGAGTGGAGGGTATATGAAGGTATTATTGGTGAATGGCAGTCCAAAGGAAAAGGGCTGTACCTATACCGCGTTATATGAGGCGGCGTCCGTGTTGGAGGAGTGCGGTGTTTCGACGGAAATCATACAGGTTGGCACGACGGCAGTCTCGGGATGTATCGGCTGCGGTGCATGCTTAAAGACAGGAAAATGCTTTATACAGGACGGCGTGAACGAGTTTGTCGAAAAAGCAAGGGAGGCAGACGGGTTCATTTTTGGCTCTCCGGTGCATTATGCGGCGGCATCCGGCGCGCTCACGTCATTTTTAGACCGGGCGTTTTACGGAAAGAGCGCCGTGTTTGGGGGAAAGCCCGGCGCAGCGGTTGTAAGCTGCAGGAGAGGCGGGGCATCGGCAGCATTTGATCAGATCAATAAATATTTTACGATCAGCGGAATGCCTGTTGTCTCCTCGCAATATTGGAATCAGGTACACGGAACGACGCCGGAGGAGGTACGGCGTGACGAGGAGGGCATGCAGACCATGCGCGCGCTCGGCAGAAATATGGCATGGCTGCTGTCCTGCATTGAGGCGGGAAAGAAAAACGGAATTGTATTTCCTGAGAGAGAGCCTGCCATAAGGACAAATTTTATCCGCTGACGATCTGCTCCTTCGTCGGGCGAATGAACAGTAGGATAAAAGCGAGCAAAAGAAGAAGACAGGAGAGCCATACGGCTTTTTCCTGAAATAATTCCGTGGCTAGACTGCCGAGAATCGCGCCGCCCATAAATACGGCAATAACAGAAAAGTATTTACCGGCGTGCTTTAAGCTGTCACGGTTTTTTTCGGAAAAATACGAAAAAAGATGGAACGTGCCGCTGCGTAGATTTCCGGTGCACATGGTAGTGGCGTAGACGGCGCCTTTCACCTTGCGGAATGCTTCGACCTGCATGGAGCAGGAAAAGGCGATCAGAGTCGTCGCGATGATGTTGTGGCTGCCGGAGGGGATCAAGCCGGCGGCGGCAAGGAGCAGCGCCTCCAGCAAAACAATATACTGCCGCCAGTGCAGGATGTGGTTTGCCGCATAGCTTCGGATGAGATCGGTGAGGATCACGCCTAGGATAAAGGAAAGAACCGGGATCGTATAAGAGAGAACTCTCTCCCAGTCATTTTCCACAAGATACATGGCAAGAAGAACCAGATTACCGGTCTGACAGTTGGCAAAGACGCCGTCTCTGGTAAAGAAGGAATAGGTTTCGAGAAAGCCGCCGACGCAGGCGAGCAGCAGGGCGATCGGAAGCGATTCAGACATTTGAACGGATTTTTCTTTCATGAGCTATCTCCTGATATAAATCACAAAAATTTTAATGCAAATTAATAAAGAATTAAAAATTATAAATACGATTTGTTGTAATATGTACTATAAGAAGATAGCGCGAGATGCAGAAAAAGTCAATCAAAAGTACGATTGAGAAAATATAAGAAGGCGGATAGAGGGCAAAAGAACGGTATGAGATACGAGGAAGAAATCAGGATCGAGGAGGAGGAGCGCAGACGGCGAGAGGAGCGGCGGCGCAGAAGGAGAATACGACTGCGCAGAAGAAGGCGGATTCGTCTGGCAATCATCATCAGCATCCCCGTGACGATTGTTGGAGTAGTTTTCCTGGCGGGGTATTTTCTGAAGCTGAAGAATGAGGATGAGGAGGTCCTGGCGTATGAGGTCAAATATGTGGCAGATGCGCCGGATTATCAGGTGGAACTGTTGGACATCAACGAATATTCAAGACCGGGTACGGTGCTTACGGCGGTGAACGGGATCGTGGTACACTACACGGCGAATCCCGGCACGACAGCCGAGCAGAACCGCAGCTATTTCCAGAGTTTAAAGGACACTGGTGAGACCTATGCCAGCAGTCATTTTGTTATTGGAATTGAAGGGGAGATTGTGCAGTGTGTGCCAAGCAATGAGATTGCATATGCATCGAACGAGAGAAATCAGGATACGATTTCCATTGAGTGCTGTATTCCTGACGAGACGGGGAAGTTTACAGAGGAGACATACCGGTCTTTGGTGCAGCTTGTTACATGGCTGATGGGTAGATACGAGCTTGGTACGGACGATGTCATACGCCACTATGACGTTACAGGCAAGGCCTGTCCGAAATATTATGTGGAGCATGAGAACGAGTGGTTTCGGTTTAAGGAGGATCTGCTCTCCTATATCGAGGTGAATGGTGTTGCCAAAAGTGAGGAAATAAAGTAAAATACCGAATATTAAATAAGGAAGATTTAGGAGCGCTATGCTGGAAAAATATTATGAGGAAATCAAACAAAATATAAATGTGCGGGAGAATTTAAGTCTGCTGCGCGGATTGCTCAAAGAGGAGGAGGCGCGAACCCGGCTTTTGAATCTGGTGGGAGACGGAAGCTTTCTTGTGGCGCTCTTGGAGCAGGAAGAACCTAAGGTGCGAAAAAATGCTGCACTTTTGCTTGGCGATCTGGGGCTGCAGACAGCGGCAGGCGCACTTTTTTGCGCTTATGAAAAGGAGCAGACGCTTTTTGTCAGAAGCTCCTATCTGTCGGCGCTTGGGAAGCTTGATGCGTCAGAGTATCTTGCGCGGCTAAAGAGCTGTCGGGACAAGCTGGCGGAGAGAGAGATTCCCTTAAATGAGCGGAAACATGCCGATGAGGAGCTGCGGGAATTAGAAAAAATCATTGCTGCAATCGAGGGGATCAGACCGCATACGTTTGTTGGCTTCCAAAAGGAACAAAAGCTTTTGCTGACTACAAATAAGGAGCAGCGCGGCGTGACCGTGGAGGAAACAGAAGTTTTGGCGGGGGAAGTGGAACGCAGTGTGCGGGAGCACCCGCTTGGCGTGCTGGTATGTACAAGATCAGTAAAGCCGTTTACAAGGCTTCGGACTTATCGGGAGCTTTTATTTCCGCTGACCGGTCATCTTACGGAGGACCCGAAACAGGCAGCGGAGGCTGTATGTGCGTCCGGTCTGCCGGAGCTTTTGGAGGAATGTCATAAAGAGGAAGCGCCGTTTTATTTTCGTATTGAGTTAAAGGGACACATGGATTTAAAGGAAAAAAGCGCCTACACAAAGCGCATGGCAGCAGAATTGGAGCGTCTCTCCGGTCGCAGGCTTAGAAACTCAACGCAGCATTACGAGGTGGAGCTTCGTCTGGTTGAGAAAAAGGACGGTGGCTTTGCGGCATTTTATAAGCTGTTTACGATACCGATGCGTCGTTTTGCCTATCGTAAGCATGCGATTGCCGCGTCGATTCATCCTGCACTTGCAGCGATGCTGATGCAGCTTGCCAAGCCTTATCTCAAGGAGGATGCAAGGATTCTTGATCCGTTCTGCGGTGTTGGAACAATGCTGATCGAACGTGATATTTGCGTGCCTGCACATGAGAAATACGGCGTTGATATTTTTGGAGACGCGATCCGCATGGCGCGTGAAAATGCGGCGGCTGCCGGAGAACAGATTTATTTTATCAATCGCGATTATTTTGATTTTACGCACAGGCATAAGTTTGATGAGATCATTACGAACATGCCGGTGCGCAGTGCGGCAAGAGCCGGTGCAAAGTCAAAGGAGGAGATGGATGTGTTCTATCAGAAATTTTTCGACAGATCGGCGGGGCTTTTAGAGAGCGGGGGAATGATGATCCTGTATGGAAACGAGGAAGGCTTTGTCAAAAAGCAGTTGCGCCTGAGAGATGACTACCGACTTTTAAGGGAGCATGTTATCCGTCAAAAGGACAGGTTTCATCTGTTTTTGATACAATATTGTCCCTAGTATGGAGGGGGATCAGACGAACGCTTTCAAATTTTTGCAATTTTTTTAAAAATAGCATTGACAATTTCTTCTTCGTTTGTTATTATAATCAAGTCGTCACGAAAAAGTGACTGCAATGCGGAAGTGTCGGAACTGGCAGACGAGCAAGACTAAGGATCTTGTGATAGCAATATCGTGTGGGTTCAAGTCCCATCTTCCGCATTCGGTAACACCATTGACGATAAGCATTCGCAGGAGTGGCGGAATTGGCAGACGCGCAGGCTTCAGGTG
>Garnier_p1__coassemble_573_pt1 | contig 27764 bp, 20 predicted proteins | sample Garnier_p1__metabat2_high_PE_021 | metagenome-assembled genome bin Garnier_p1 | reverse complement strand
TCCGCCCATTGGTCGCTGCGGTCATATCGGGATTGCTGAATGTGGCAGCGGCAGTCTGGCTTCAGTTTTACAGCAGCGTCAATTTTGCATCGCCGGAGGAGATGGTGCAGTTTTTGCAGCAGCGCACCAATCTGGAAATTTCCGAATACGCGGTTTTTCTGGAATATTTCGGCAGTATGGAGTATCAGATCGAGCATGTGACAAAAGGATTTTTCCAGGGGAACGAAGCGCCGTTTATGCATCTGCTGTTAATTCTTTTGATCCTTGCTCCGGTTTTGGCGCTCTATGCGCTTGTCTGGAGAGATGTCTTCCGTTATCTGAGGGCAACGGGTGCAAAGCTTTATCGAACGCCTTATGTCTATGCGGCTCTTGCGCATTTGTGTTTTGTGCCGATGTTTGTGATCCATGTGGACTGGGGACGGCATCTGGCTCCGCTGTTTGCAATGGAAATATTTTTCTTTCTGTTTTATCTGGCGAAACGGGACCGGGCGATGGTATATGCATATGAACAGATGGCAAGGCGGATACGAAAATATCCATGGGGATTCGTGCTGGCTTTGGTGTGGCTCGCGATGCTTGACAGCTTTGGCGCACGGGAGTTTCAAAAACAGGCGAGTATGCTTTATGATTTTCTGCTCTATGGATTCCATATTGACTAAACAAAGCGGAATGCATGTGAAATATCTGCACGGCACTTAAAAACATTTGTTTCGGTAAATAGATAGTTGGTACATAAAAGGGAGGATTCCCGCTTTCATGTCTTTGCATTGTAAGCGGCGGATACCTTCCTTTTCTGTTGACATAAGAGTAGCTCGCGAAGCGTGTCGCTCGTTGTTTTTATCCAGTGGGAGCGTTGCCGCAAACGACCCATTCCCGCGAATTTTGCATCAAAAAATGAAAGCAGCTTGCGGTAAGAGGAGGGGAGGTTTGAACGTCTCTTGGAATTTTTTATGGAACATTGTAGATTCAAGTAATCAAGATAAAGTTTTGCTATATGAAACATGGTTTTGTATTGTAAAATTTAAACAAAAGAGGAAAAAAATCGGAGAAAAAATTGTTGCTATTTAGTAAAATTATGTTATGATAAATATGTGCGTTTTCAAACACATACATAGTTCACAGCGATAGTGGAACCGCGTAGGTTTCCTATTGGAAGAATAGTAAGTTTAGGAGGAATTATCAAAATGGCAAACAAATGGGTGTATTTGTTTACAGAGGGCAACGCGAGCATGCGTGAACTTCTTGGTGGTAAAGGCGCGAATCTTGCCGAGATGACAGGCTTGGGACTTCCGGTGCCACAGGGCTTTACAATTACGACAGAGGCTTGTACTCAGTATTATGAGGACGGCAGAGAGATCAATGCAGAGATTCAGGGACAGATCAACGAGTATATCGGAAAGATGGAAGAAATTACCGGTAAGAAGTTCGGTGATAAGGAGAATCCGCTGCTTGTATCCGTTCGCTCAGGAGCAAGAGCATCCATGCCGGGTATGATGGATACCATCTTAAATCTTGGATTAAATGAGACAGTAGTGAACGTCATCGCTGAGAAGTCCGGTAATGCACGCTGGGCATGGGACTGCTACAGAAGATTTATCCAGATGTATTCTGACGTTGTTATGGAGGTCGGCAAGAAGTATTTCGAGGAGCTGATCGATAAGATGAAGGCAGAAAAGGGCGTTACTTTTGACGTAGATCTGACTGCCGATGATTTAAAGGAGCTTGCTTCCCAGTTTAAGGCTGAGTATAAGGAGAAGATCGGACAGGACTTCCCGGACGATCCGAAGGAGCAGTTAATGGGAGCGATCAAGGCTGTATTCCGTTCCTGGGACAACCCTCGCGCGAATGTGTACCGTCGTGACAACGATATTCCGTATTCTTGGGGAACAGCCGTAAACGTACAGTCTATGGCGTTCGGTAATATGGGAGATGACTGCGGTACAGGCGTAGCGTTCACAAGAGATCCGGCGACCGGAGAGAAGAAGCTGATGGGCGAGTTCCTTGTAAATGCACAGGGCGAGGACGTTGTTGCCGGTGTCCGTACTCCGATGCCGATCGCAGAGATGGAGGAGAAGTTCCCGGAGGCATTTGCACAGTTTAAAGAAGTATGTGCAAACCTTGAGAAGCACTACAGAGATATGCAGGATATGGAGTTTACGGTTGAGAACAAGAAGCTCTACATGCTGCAGACAAGAAATGGTAAGAGAACTGCACAGGCTGCGTTAAAGATTGCCTGTGATTTAGTAGACGAGGGTATGAGAACAGAGGAAGAAGCTGTTGCAATGATCGACCCGCGTAACTTAGATACATTATTGCATCCGCAGTTTGATGCGAAGGCATTAAAGGCTGCGACACCGTTAGGAAAAGGTCTTGGCGCATCACCGGGAGCTGCCTGCGGTAAGGTTGTATTTACAGCAGATGACGCGGTTGCATGGGCTGAGAAGGGCGAGAAGGTCGTTCTGGTACGTCTTGAGACTTCACCGGAGGATATTACCGGTATGAAGGCTGCGCAGGGTATCTTAACCGTTCGCGGCGGTATGACGTCTCACGCTGCCGTTGTTGCGCGTGGTATGGGTACCTGCTGTGTATCCGGCTGCGGCGACATCGCTATGGACGAGGAGAATAAGAAGTTCACACTTGCCGGAAAGACATTTACCGAGGGTTCTGAGATTTCTATCGACGGTACGACCGGAAATATCTATGAGGGTCTGATCCAGACTGTGGACGCTACGATTGCCGGAGAGTTCGGAAGAATCATGGCATGGGCTGACAAGTATCGTACCTTAAAGGTGCGTACCAATGCAGATACGCCGGCAGACGCAAAGAAAGCACGCGAGCTTGGCGCAGAGGGTATCGGACTTTGCCGTACCGAGCATATGTTCTTTGAGGAGGACAGAATCGCTGCATTCCGTGAGATGATCTGTTCGGATACCGTAGAGGAGAGAGAGGCAGCGCTTGATAAGATCCTTCCGTATCAGCAGGGAGATTTCGAGGGCTTGTTCGAGGCTCTTGAGGGCAATCCGGTTACGATTCGTTTCTTGGATCCGCCTCTGCATGAGTTTGTTCCGACCGACGAGGAGGATATTAAGAAGCTTGCAGCTGCACAGGGCAAGAGCGTTGAGGTGATCAAGAACATCATTACCTCTCTGCATGAGTTCAACCCGATGATGGGACACAGAGGCTGCCGCCTTGCAGTTACTTATCCGGAGATTGCAAAGATGCAGACAAAGGCTGTCATCCGCGCAGCGATCAATGTTCAGAAGGCACATGCTGACTGGAAGGTAAAACCGGAAATCATGATTCCGCTTGTATGTGAGATCAAGGAGTTAAAGTTCGTAAAGAAGCTTGTGGTTGAGACAGCAGATGCTGAGATCGCAGCAGCAGGTGTAAAGCTTGAGTACGAAGTAGGTACGATGATCGAGATTCCGAGAGCAGCTTTAACTGCTGACGAGATCGCAACTGAGGCTGATTTCTTCTGCTTTGGTACAAACGATCTGACACAGATGACATTCGGATTCTCTCGTGATGATGCAGGTAAGTTCTTAGACGCTTACTATGATACTAAGATTTTTGAGAACGATCCGTTTGCAAAGCTAGACCAGACAGGTGTCGGCAAGCTGATGGAGACAGCGATCAAGCTTGGTAAGCCGGTAAATCCGAAGCTCCATGTCGGTATCTGTGGAGAGCACGGCGGAGATCCGTCTTCCGTAGAGTTCTGCCATAAGATCGGTCTGGATTATGTATCCTGCTCACCGTTCCGTGTGCCGATCGCAAGATTAGCCGCTGCACAGGCAGCAATTGCAAGTAAATAATTGCAAAGCAGCAGAAGGCTGCCGCTGCAGCGTGCACAGAGCAGCAATTGCAAGTAAATAATTGCAAAGCAGTAATAAAAGTAATATATACATTATTTTTGGGAGAAGGTAATGGATAAAGAGAGCGTCCCTGTATTGGAAAGTATCTGATACAGGGACGCTTGTGTGTTTGGAATAAATCTGGTATACTTTACTCCATATAAAAAATAGAAGGAGTAGGTTATGAGAGAAAGAGAGACCTTTGGTTCAAGACTGGGATTTATTCTTGTTTCGGCAGGCTGTGCGATCGGGCTTGGCAATGTATGGAAGTTTCCTTATATCTGCGGGCAGTATGGAGGCGCGGCGTTTATTTTGATCTATCTGGCGTTTCTGCTTGTGCTGGGACTGCCGATTTTAATCTGTGAGTTTGCGGTCGGCAGAGGAAGCAGAGTTGGTATGGGAAAAGCTTTTGAGCGCTTAGAGCCGCAGGGGGGACGATGGCATCGTCTAAAGTGGATCAGCATTTTGGGCAGCTATCTTCTTATGATGTTTTATACGATGGTCAGCGGCTGGATGCTCTATTATGCATACCGTATGGCGGCAGGAAAGCTGTCAGGACTTGATTCTGCGGGAGTTTCCGAAGCCTTTTATGATATGCTCGGAAACGCGCCGCTTTTGGCAGTCTGGATGATCGCGGCAGTCGTCGTGTCGTTTTCGGTTTGCGCCATGGGGTTAAGAAATGGCGTGGAGAAAATCACAAAGGTGATGATGAGCCTCTTGATCGTCCTAATTGTGGCGCTTGCCATCAATTCTCTTTTGCTGCCGGGGGCATTGGAGGGAATCAGATTTTATCTTGTGCCTGATTTTGCACTGGTGAGACAGCAGGGCATCGGCGTGGTTGTTTATGCCGCAATGTCGCAGGCATTTTTTACTCTGAGTATTGGAATCGGAGCTATGGAAATTTTTGGGAGCTATTTAAAAAAGGAGCGCAGTCTGCCGGGGGAGGCAACGGGGATCATTCTGCTTGATACGTTTGTGGCTCTTATGGCAGGCTTTATCATCATTCCGGCATGCTTTGCCTATGGCGTAAAGCCGGATGCCGGACCGTCGCTGCTGTTTATTACGCTTCCGAATGTTTTTAACCATATGAGAGGCGGAAGGATCTGGGGGACATGCTTCTTTGTTTTCATGTCGTTTGCAGCGCTGTCTACGGTGATCGCGGTGTTTGAGAATATCATCTCTTTTTATATGGATATGGGAGGCTGGAAAAGAAGTAAGGCGGTGGGCTTTAATATGGCGCTTATCGTTTTGCTGTCATTTCCGGCAGTACTCGGCTTTAATGTGCTTTCCGGTATCGAGCCGCTCGGAGCAGGAAGTACGATTATGGATTTGGAGGATTTTTTGGTCTCGTCCAATCTGCTGCCGCTGGGAAGCATGGTATTTGTATTGTTTTGTTTGAACAAAAACGGTTGGGGATTTGAAAATTTTCTTGCCGAGGCAAATGACGGAGCGGGAGGAAAGCTTCCGGCTTCAAAATGGCTGCGGTGCTATATGCAGTACCTTTTGCCGTTTGTGATCGGTGTTGTTTACCTAAAGGGTTATTATGATATGTTTAAAGGTCGTCCGGCGCCGGTACTGATCGGTTGGATGGCATTTGCCGTGCTCTTGCTTGTTTTTGTTTTATGGACGGCATTGCATGGATGGAAGAAAGCAAGGGCTTAAAGAGCGTATGGTTTGAGAGTGGAGGAGCGTATGAAGGACATGCAGCGCTTGGAGCGCATGGAGGAGAAGGATTTTAATGAGATATGGGAGATTATGGAACAGAGCTTTCCTGTAGATGAACGCAGAACCTGTTTGGGACAGAAAGAATTGCTCAAAAATCCATATTATCATCTTTACGGTTATCGCAGGGAGGGAAAGGTTGCGGCGTTTTTTGCTGTATGGTGTTTAGAAAAACTGGCGTTTGTCGAGCATTTTGCAGTGGATGGGAAGTTCCGAAACGGAGGACTGGGAGCCGGGCTGCTGCAGGAATTGCTGCAGGGACTGGAGGTACAGACAGTGCTTGAGGTAGAGCCGCCGGAGCGAGAGATTGCGGCACGCCGCATCCGTTTCTATGAGAGAAACGGATTTGCGCTCAATCCGTATGACGATTATGTGCAGCCGGCGCTCTCGGCGGAGGGGGAGGAGCTCCCGCTTTTGCTTATGACCTATCCCTACGCAGTAACACGGGCAGAGTATGAGCAGATTCGGGACGAGCTGTATCGCAAGGTATATGGGCTTTTGGTTTAAAGTGAAAGCGTAAGCTCAACGGGGCAGTGGTCAGAACCGAACACATCCGTATGGATTTTTGCATCGGTCAGTCTGTCATTTAAAGCGGCGGATGTGATAAAGTAATCGATACGCCATCCCGCATTCTTTTCCCGTGCCCTAAAACGATAGGACCACCAGGAGTAGGCGCCCTCGGTGTCTGGATAAAAATACCGGAAGGTGTCGGTGAAGCCGTCGGAGAGCAGCGCAGTCATTTTTTCGCGCTCCTCGTCGGTAAAGCCGGCATTTTTTCTGTTTGTCTTGGGATTCTTCAGATCAATTTCTTTATGTGCGACATTTAAGTCTCCGCACAAAATCAGCGGTTTTTTTGCATCAAGCGTTTTTAGATAAGCGAGGAAATCATCCTCCCACTGCATGCGGTAGGGAAGTCTTGCAAGCTCATTCTGGGAATTTGGTGTATAGCAGGTAAGCATATAAAAGTTCTCATATTCCAGCGTGATGACACGTCCCTCGTGGTCATGCTCCGGGATGCCGATACCGTAGGTGACGGCAAGCGGCTCTTTTTTTGTGAAAACGGCAGTGCCGGAGTATCCTTTTTTCTCGGCATAATTCCAGTACTGGTAATAGCCTGGAAGCTCCAGAGAAATCTGTCCTGCCGAAAGCTTGGATTCCTGAATACAGAAGATATCCGCATCTGCGGTGTTGAAAAAGTCTTCAAAGCCTTTTTGTATACATGCGCGAAGTCCATTGACATTCCACGAAATTAGTTTCATAATCGTTCTCCTTTGTGTTATGATATAGCAGACGATGCTGCCACAAAGATTATAAACGTTTTTTCTTAAATGCACAAGGAAAAACAAACGGGGAAAGTCTGGGAACAGACAGCGTTCTTTGGGGGGAGACGGGAGAGTGCATAGCAAAGAAACAGAAGTAGGAAGAATGACGGATGATAGAGATTATTGGAAGAAAAGAAACGCGAACGATCAAGGAGCTGTCGGGAGAGAGACGCTTGCTTGCACTGCTGCAGGAGGAGGGGCTTGCGCCCAGTGCACCCTGCGGAGGGAGAGGCGTGTGCGGCAGGTGCAGAGTTCGCTTTTTGGAAGGCGCGACAGAACCGACGGAGCAGGAGCGCAAGCTTTTAACGAGGGATGAGCTGGCAGATGGCGTCCGGCTTGCGTGCAAAGCGCGCGTGAGTGCGCCGTGCCGTATTCGCATCGAACCGGATGATAAAAATCTGGCGGTCTTGTTGGACGGCGAGGAGGGAGCGCCTGTTTCCGCTGTCGTTGGAGACAGCAGGGCAGAAGGGAGTGAGGCAGACTGCGCGATCGCTGTGGATATTGGCACTACCACACTTGCAGCGGAGCTGTTTTGTTTAAACGACGGGCGGACGCTTGCGACGGCGTCCGGTGTGAATAGCCAGAGAGCCTACGGGGCAGATGTACTGTCGCGTATTCTGGCGGCAAATGAGGGGAAGGGAGCACTGCTTCGTGCCTGTATGCAGAGCGATATTTTAAAGCTCATAAAGCAACTGCTGAAAAATGCCGGGCACGCAGTGCCGGTGAGACGTCTGGCGCTTGTGGGGAATACGGCGATGTGTCATCTTTTGCGCGGACTTTCCTGTCAGGGTCTGGGACGTGTGCCCTTTACGCCCACGGATCATTCGTTGTTTCAAAGCAGTGCCGCCAAATTGCTTGGGTCATGGGACTGGGAGACTGAGGCAACGATTTTGCCGGGGATTTCCGCGTTTGTCGGCGCTGATTTTGTGGCGGGAGTTTTTGCAAATGGTCTGATCCGCAAAAAGGAGCCGTGTCTTTTGCTTGATATAGGAACAAACGGCGAGATGGGCGTATGGGATGGGGAAAGGCTTTTGGTGACTTCGGCGCCGGCAGGACCGGTTTTCGAGGGAGGGACTATTTCCTGCGGGATTCCGGGCATACCGGGGGCGATTTCCCATACGGCATACTGGGGCGGACGCTTTTTGTGTGAAACGATCGGAGAGCAGCCCCCGATTGGAATTTGCGGCAGCGGGATGATCGATCTTGTGAGTGAGCTGGCGGCGCATGGCTGTGTAGACAAGAACGGAACGCTAAAAGAGCCGTGGTTTACGAACGGTATCTCGCTTGCAGAGGGTGTTTCTTTTCTTCAGAAGGATGTGCGCGAGGTGCAGATGGGGAAAGCGGCGATACGGGCAGGTATTGAGGTGCTGCTCTCTGCGGCAGGGGTCAAAAAGGAGGAATGTGCACAGATTTTTCTTGCGGGAGGCTTTGGATATTATATTCATGAGCAGCGTGCGATCCGTTTGGGACTGCTCCCGCAGGAATTTTCAGGAAGGATTAAGCATGTGGGAAACAGTGCGCTAAAGGGAGCGAAACGGTTTTTGATGCAAAACGGAGCCGGTGAAGGAGAGCTTGCGCAGATATGTGCGTGCGCAGAAGAAGTTTCTCTGGCGAAGCATCCTTTGTTTCAGGAGACCTATGTTTCTCAGATGCTTCTGTGAGCAGGATGAGGCTTTGTGCGGGTAAGAGAATGCATGGTGATAGAATTGACAGAAATTTTTGTTGCGTGTATAATAAGGAAAGGAAATTGTTCTAAATAGAACAATCTAAGTGAGGAGATGCCTGATATGGAACAGAAGAATGAATTTTTGGGAACAGAGCCAATTGGAAAATTGCTGTGGAAGCTGTCAATTCCGGCGATCGCGGCACAGATCATCAATCTGCTCTACAATCTTGTGGACCGCATCTACATCGGACACATGCCGGAAAACGGGGCGCTTGCACTGACGGGCGTTGGTGTGTGTATGCCGATTATTATGATCGTGAGCGCCTTTGCGGCGCTTGTCAGCAACGGTGGTGCGCCGCGTGCCTCTATGGCGATGGGAAAAGGAGATTATGACGAAGCGGAGCACATTTTAAGCAACAGCTTTTCACTGCAGCTTGTCATTTCCTTTGTTCTGACGATCGTGCTGCTTTTATTTAACAGACCGCTGCTTTTGACCTTTGGAGGAAGTGAAAATACAATTGGGTATGCGACAGCATATATGAACATCTATGCAGTCGGCACGGTGTTTGTGCAGCTTACGCTTGGAATGAATGCCTTTATTACGGCACAGGGGTTTGCAAAAACAGGAATGCTGAGCGTTTTGATCGGAGCGGTCTGCAACATTATTTTGGACCCGATCTTTATTTATGGCTTTGACATGGGTGTGCGCGGAGCGGCAGTTGCTACGGTGCTCTCACAGGCAATGTCAACGGTCTGGGTGCTGCGTTTTCTGACAGGTAAGAACACGTTGATCAGAATACGAAGAAAATACATGCGGATGCGGGCAAAGATCGTGATTCCCGGCATCACGCTTGGTCTGGCGCCGTTTATCATGCAGGCAAGCGAAAGTATCATTATCGTATGCTTTAATGCCTCGTTGCTGAAATACGGCGGAGACGTTGCGGTTGGCGCAATGACGATTCTCTCAAGCGCCATGCAGTTTTCCATGCTGCCGATGCAGGGACTTGGGCAGGGAGCACAGCCGATTTCAAGCTATAATTACGGTACGAGAAATGCGGCGCGGGTAAAAAAGACTTTCCAGCTTCTTTTGCTTTCTACGGTGATTTATGCTGTGACGATCTGGGCGCTTTTGATGCTTTTTCCGCAATGGTTTGCAATGATATTTGCAAAAAAGACAGATATGGAGCTGATTCTCTATACGAAAGATGCGCTCCGCATCTACTGTGCGGCGATGGGGATTTTCGGCATACAAATGGCTTGCCAGTTTACCTTTATTTCGATTGGAAACGCAGGCGCCTCGATCATGGTCGCAGTTATGAGGAAATTTGTGCTTTTGCTGCCGCTTATTTATCTGATGCCTAAGATATTTCAGGAGAACAAAGCGCAGGCAGTTTACCTGGCAGAGCCGGTCGCAGATATTCTGGCAGTCATATTTACCGTGGTACTATTTTATTTCCAATTTCGCAGGGCGCTGCGCAAATTAGAAGATAATAATTGAAAAGAAGTGTCAACTCTGCTATGATAAAGGAAGAATAATGGTATTTGAAATATGCTGTACCTTTAGAGGAAGCCGGGGTAAGGAAGATGAGCGGAAAGAATCAGATACTGATGGTGGAGGAGACGGAAGCCGACCGCGCCGCCCTAAGAGAGATTTTAGATTCGGATTATGAGATCATAGAGGCAGAGAGCGTCAAGCAGGCGCTTGCAATTTTAAATGCAGCGGCAGAGCCGGACGAGTTTTCGGCAGTGCTGCTGCACTTTGTGCAATCTAAGCATGGAGCGTACTCTTTTTTGCAGGAATATCAAAAGACAGAGACTTACCGGAGGATTCCGGTCATTATCGCTGCAGAGGAGGAGGATGCTGCCGCAGAGCGGGAATGTCTGATGCTCGGTGCGTGGGATTTTGTAAGAAAGCCGTACGATCCGCGCGTACTGTGCCTGCGTCTTGGAAATATTATCGAGAGAAGTCAGCAGCAGATGAGCCGGGAATTAAAATATCGTGCAAATTTTGACCCTCTGACAGGTATTTATAATAAAATGCGGTTTTTTGAGGAGACAAGACTGCTGTTGGAGCGCTACCCTAACGGGCATTTCGCGTTTCTGCGCATCGATATTGCAAAGTTCCAACTGGTCAACACCTTTTTCGGGGTGAAGGAGGGAGACAGACTGCTGCGGTATATCGCCGGTGTGCTGCGGGAGTTCAGCGGAAGAAGTCTGCGTGTCTGCTACGGAAGGATTGAGGCTGATATTTTCTGTATGTGTATGCCGTACCACAAGGAGGCGGAGCTGGAGGAATTTATCCGGTATCTGCGCAGCAGGATATGGAGCTGCCATCCCGATTATGACCTCGTTCCGACGGTCGGTATCTATGTGATCGAGGATCCCGCGCTCTCGATCGACCGTATGTATGACCGTGCGAATCTTGCCGTAAAGCAGTGCAAGGGAAATTATATCCGCAATTATGCGTTTTATACACCCGATATGAGCGAAGCGCTGCTGAAGGAGCAGCGGATTGCAGGGCGTATGCAAAATGCGCTGGAGGCGGAGGAGTTTGTGCTCTATCTGCAGCCGAAATATGATCTGCAGAACAATACGATCGAGGGGGCAGAGGTCTTGGTGCGCTGGATCAGTCCTTCGGAGGGGGTGATACCTCCCGGAGAGTTTATCCCGATTTTTGAGCGCAACGGATTTATCACAAAGCTTGATTTTTATGTATGGGAAAAGACCTGTCAGTTGCTTGCAAAGTGGCTGCGGGAGGGGAGAAATCCGGAGCCGGTGTCTGTCAATATTTCCCGTGTGAGCCTTTATAATCCAAGGCTTGTGGAAACGATCACGGGGCTTGTCGATAAATATCAGATACCGCCGCGGCTGTTGCAGCTTGAGCTCACCGAAAGTGCGTGCACCAATAATCTGCAGGCGATTCATGAGATGATGGAGAAGCTTCAGCGGGTGGGATTTTCGATTTTGATGGATGATTTCGGAAGCGGCTATTCCTCTTTGAATGTCTTAAAGGATATTACCGTCGATATTTTAAAGATCGACATGAAGTTTCTCTCGGATACCTCCAAGCAGGGGCGCAGCGAGAATATTTTAGCGTCGGTGGTGCGTATGGCAAAGTGGCTTGATATGCCCGTGATCGCAGAGGGCGTCGAGCGCAGGGAGCAGGCGGATTTTCTGCGGAGTATCGGCTGTGAGTATGTGCAGGGCTTTTATTTTGCAAAGCCGATGTCGGTGGAGGATTACGAGACGCTTGCATTTGCACATAAGGGAAATTGCAGTGCGCCGGAGCTGCCGGCTGAGACGAATGCGGACAGCCTTTGGACCTCGACCTCACAGATGGAGATTTTATTTTCGGATATGCTGCAGGCGGTTGCGGTCTATGAGTATGAGGATGAAACCGAGCGGCTTGATATTCTGCGGGTGAATAATGCCTATTATGAGCTGTTTGGCTATCAGGATATTGACGATGCGCAAAAGAGCATTTTAAATTCGGTGGATATTGACGGACAGAATACGCTAAAGGCTGCCTTTCGCGAGGTGGTAAAGACGCGGGAGATGACAGATTGTGAATTTGTGCGTCAGGGCGAATCGGGAACATGGATGTGGATTCAGCTAAAGCTAAAGTACATTAATCAGGTCGGAAAAAAACATGTTATTTTCGGTACGTTGACAAACATTACGGAGCAAAAGGAAATCGACAGGGAGCTTCAGCGCTACAGGCAGGCATTTGCGGTTCGGGCGCATGAAGATAAAACACTGCTGATCGTAGATGATGTTGAGGTGAACCGGGTATCGCTCCGCTGTATCTTTGAGGAGAAATACCGTGTGCTGGAGGCGGAAAACGGAAAAGCAGCATTGGAGTGCTTAAAGGAGCATCCCGGCGAGGTTGACGTGATCCTTCTTGATTTAGTGATGCCGGAGATGGATGGGGTCGAATTTTTGCACCGCAAGAAAATGGACTCACAGCTTGCAGGTATCCCAGTTGTGATCATCACCTCGGACGATACGACAAGACGTCAGGCACAGGCGATGGAGCTTGGGGCGGACGACTATATTGTAAAGCCGTTTATTCCGGAAATTGCAAAAAGGCGCGTGCATAATGTGATTGAGGCACAGCGCAGATTAACGGGAGCGCTGAAGCGGTACAGTGCAAACGACGTACAGTCTGGGGCGGCGCTGTTTTCTGCACAGGGAGTGCCGGATATGGGCATCAAGGCGCTGCTGCTTGTGGAGATTAATAATCTTTCCGAGATTGCTGACGCTTATACCTACAAGGTGGCGGAGCAGATTTCTTATATTGTGGCAGAGCGGTTAAAGCGTCATTTTGCCGCTGGAAATATTGTTGCGCGCTGCAGTAGGAGAGAGTTTGTCATTACCTTTATGGAGCAACTGAAGGAGGAGGAGCTGACGCTCTTGTGCCGTTTGTTTTTGCATGATGTCGGAGAGATCGGTGCGGACGGTATCCAGCTTGACTGCTCGATCGGAGCAGTGATTGCGGAAGGGGACGGAGAGAGCTTTGCCCAGATGGCAGAGCTTGCGGATCAGGCGCTTTATGAGGCGCTGCAAAAAGGGAAGAACCAATTTGCGGTCCGCACAGACTGAGAAAGCGGGAAAGGAGCGTTTCTCCAATGGAAATATATGTGGCGGAGGTTGGAGAGCTTTTCGGAGAGCATATGCCATTGGCGCTTTATGAGATGCTTACGCCGGAGAGGCGCGAAAAGATCAAACGTATTTGCATAGAATCGGAGCAGAGAAGGAGCGCGGCAGTCGGACTGCTGTTAGAGTATGGACTGCGGCAGCGCGGGTATTCTCTCGTTTGTGATCACGGCTTTCAGAAGCTTGGGATTTCGCGTGAAACGTATGGAAAGCCCTATCTGACGGGGACGGAACAGCTTTTTTTTAATCTTTCACACAGCGGGAGCTATGCGGCTGCAGTGTTTTCGGATGAGCCGGTCGGGATTGATGTTGAACGTGTCCGTCCGGCAGATCTGGCTCTCGCCAAACGCTTTTTTGCGGCGGAGGAGTATGCAGCGCTTCGCGCTGTTTCTGATGAACGTGACATGGGCGGACGGCTGGATAGGGAATTTATACGGCTGTGGACAAGGAAAGAAAGCTACATCAAAGCGGTAGGCGAGGGGATGCACCTGCCGCTTGCTGATTTTTCTGTGCTTGCAGAGACGGTAAGCTATGGGCAGTTTGGTACCTATTATTTAAGCACATGGGAGATGTTTGACGATGCAGTGCTCTCTGTCTGCGCAGGCAAGGAGATTGCGGCGCAGGTGCGCCGCATTTCTTTGACATAAGAGTGGCTCGCGAAGCGTGTCGCTCGTTGTTTGACGAGCTGGCGTGCGCGCTGCTGTGCGGAAGAAACCTGCGGCACTGAGGAAAGAGGAGACTGGTGAAAAATGGCATTGAGATACAATTTTTTCACAGCCAAATTTGTGCCGAGGCGACACAAATTCAAGCGCCGAGGCGCATTTGAAATTCGACTGGCGTTTCCTCGCGATAATTCGCTTCGGAATGGAGATTATTATGTATGATGAATTGACAGAGCAGGATATTAAAAAAATGGAGGAGGAGATCGAGTACCGCAAGCTTGTGGTGCGCAAGCAGGCGTTAGAGGCGGTAAAAGAGGCGCGTGCGCATGGCGATCTTTCCGAAAATTTTGAGTATCATGCGGCAAAAAAGGACAAGAACCAGAATGAGAGCAGGATTCGTTATCTGGAACGGATGATCAAGACGGCAAAGATCATATCCACAGATTCTGCCGATGATGAGGTTGGGATGAATAATACCGTCACTGTTTATTTTGAGGAGGATGATGAGGAGGAGATTTACCGGATCGTGACAACGGTGCGCGGAAACTCTCTCAAAAATTTAATCAGCAATGAGTCGCCGCTTGGAAAAGCGCTGCTTGGACATAAGGTGGGGGACAGAGTTGAGGTTAGGGTCAATGAGGGGTACTCTTATTTTGTAGAGATACGTCATATCGAGAATACAGTCGATGACGGAACCGATAAATTACGGAGCTTTTAGGAAAGGGGAAGATATGAGGCTAAAAGAACTGTTGGAGACAGATGAGATCACGATTTCCTGTGAGCTGTTTCCGCCAAAGGAGGGAGCGCAGCTTGAAAACTATAAAAAGCTCGTGGCGGAAATGGCAGCGTTAAAGCCGGCGTATATGAGCGTTACCTACGGCGCATCCGGCGGCACCTCCGATTATACGGTGGAGCTTGCAAACGAGATATGTCATGTGAATCATATTCCGGCGCTTGCGCATCTGACCTGCGCCTCCTCGACAAAAGAAAAGGTAGCGTCGGTGTTGAAGGAGTTAAAGGAGAAGAAAATTGAAAATATATTGGCGCTGCGCGGAGATATTTTGCCGGACACCTCGTTTCCGCTTCCAAACCAGTATCATCATGCGAGCGAGCTGATTGCAGAGATCAAGCAGCAGGGAGATTTTTATATTGGAGGAGCCTGTTATCCCGAAGGGCATCCTGAGGCGGAAACAATTTTTGCGGATTTGGATCATTTAAAGGAAAAAGTTGACGCAGGATGTGAATTTTTGACTACACAGATGTTTTTTGATAATCATATTCTCTATAATTTTATGTATAAAGCATTAAAGAAGGGGATTGATGTGCCGGTCGTGGCAGGTATTATGCCGGTGACAAACCGTGCGCAGGTGAAGCGGATCATGAAGCTTTCGGGTAATCTGGTGCCGCCGCGTTTTCTTGCGATCGTGGATCGGTTCGGCGATCATCCGGCGGCGATGAAGCAGGCGGGCATTGCCTATGCGACGGAGCAGATCATCGACCTGATCGCAAACGGAGTCAATCATGTGCATATTTACACGATGAATAAGCCGGATGTGGCGGGCGCGATATTAAATAATCTCTCGGATATTTATGTGCGCGGGAGGGATTAAAACGCACGGAAAATAACAGAGAGTAAGTATGTAAAAGGAGCAGTGGAAACAATGAAGCAGGAAGTATTGAGTAGAAGGCTGACAGAACTGATTGCCGAGACAAAGCAGGGAAAGGTGCATTGGATGGTGGAGCTGCAGACCACGGAGGCAAATGAGGAGGAGCAAAAGCCGCATGAGACGGAGGACGGTATTGAGTGGATCGTTGACGAATGCTATGTGTCCTACTGCTGTAAGTACAGGGGCGAGGAATTTTGCTTTATTACCTATGAGCTGATTAAGACGGCAGGCACGCAGGTGAAAACAAGTAATCTTGTCTTTGTGCCGCCGCTTGGCATCCGCTATTTTGATCTGCGTCTTCTGCTGCCAAGCAGCGTGGAAGCCTCGGCGGTGCTGATGGAGCAGATCCATCAGTTGTGGAAGCTTTTGCTTGCGATGTATGAGGCGGATAAGAGCAGCGTAACCCTGCAAGCCCGTTCGGGAGTACTCACGATCGAGGATGAGCCGGGCTTTGAGGGATGAGAACCAAGAATTTAACAACAAGTCTGAGCTGCTGTGCGGTTCGCCGGAGCGTTTTTATCTGACTGGAAAAAGGGAGCTTATCGAAACAGATAGCTCCCTTTTTGAAAGAGAGGATGTTTCTTAAAATGGCTGCCGCTGTTATTGATTTGAAATAAGAGTGGCTCGCGAAGCGTGTCCCTCGCTGTTACTGTTTGCGCACTGGCTTTGCATGCGGCAGGGACTGCATGACATCATCCAGAGAGCAGCCGTTCTTTCGGACAGCAGCTTTTAAATCTTCAAATTCCGGCTTTGTTTTTTCAATGCCGTAGCCGACGCTTCGCTTGATGCGGATTTCTCCGTAGGGGGATTCCAGCGTCTGAAAGGAGGAATCCAGCTTGGCGCGCTCAAAGGTCTGGAAGCGCACGCCGCGCGTGGTAGTGTGCAGGAAAAACAGCCCGGTAAATTTTTCGCGGTCATTCGGCGTGCAAAGACAGGTCAGCAGAACGCCCGGACGATTTTTTTTCATCTGGATCGGAGCGGTCCAGACATCAAGCGCGCCTGCCTCCGCCAGCAGCTCAACGGCAAGTCCGATCGCTTCGCCCGTCATATCGTCAAGATTACAGGAAATTGCAAGGACGGTGTCATCACAGGGAAAGCTGTCCTCATCTTCAGTGGAAAGAAGGGAAGCGCTTTCGCCCCAAAAGGCGCGGACGCAGTTTGCGATTTCAAAATCCTTGGTACCCATACCGTAGCCGATTGCGGTTGTTGTCATAGCGGGCATCGGTAAAAAGCGTGTGACATAATGCTTTAGGAGCGCGGCGCCGGTCGGTGTACACAGCTCGCTGGTAACAGAACCCATGTAATAAGGAATGCCGCGCAGGAGCTCGGCAGTAGCCGGGGCAGGCACGGGAAGCACTCCGTGCGCACAGCGGATAAAGCCGTTGCCGACATGAACGGGGGAGGCAAGGATCTGCTCCGGTGCAAGCATATGGATCAACAGTGCGCAGCCTACGACATCGGCAAGCGCGTCGAGCGTTCCAACCTCATGAAAATGAATCTGCTCCAGAGTCGTTCCGTGCACCCTTGCCTCTGCCTCGCCGATGAGACGATAGATGGCGCAGGCGTCCTGTTTTACCTCGTCTGCGAGAGGAAGGGAGCTGATTTTTACTAATATAGAAGCATAGTCGGTGTGAGGATGCTCATGTTCATGTTCATGGGAATGAGGGTCGTGTGTATGTACGGCATGGCTGTGCGCGTGCATAGCATGCACATGTTCGCCGCCCGTTAGGGTTTCATGCTCCGTATGTGCATGCTCCGATCGGGTATGACTGTGTTGATGAGAGAGGGGAGAGGAGCTGTCGGAGTCTGCCTCAAGGGCAGTCTCCTCACTGCCTAAAACAGCAACATGCATGTGCGTACCGCATATGCCGCATTTTACGGCGGGCTCTGCGGTGATGCTGACCGAAAATGGCGCGAGCGCTTCATTGATCGTCTGTAAAAACAGTTCCTTTTGCGGGCAAAGCTCATAGAGCGCGCTCATCAGCATATCTCCGGCAGCGCCCATATGACATTCAAGATAAATCGTTTTCATAAGAATATCCTCCTTTTTATTTACTGCACATGTGATTGATCATGCTGGCAAGATAGCCGGCGCCAAAGCCGTTGTCAATATTGACGACAGAGACGCCGCTGGCGCATGAATTAAGCATGGACAAAAGCGCGGAGACGCCCTGAAAGCTTGCGCCGTAACCGATGCTTGTCGGTACGCCGATGACCGGACAGTCGCTTAATCCTCCGATTACGCTGGCAAGCGCGCCCTCCATGCCGGCAACAGCAATGATGACATTCGCGCTGCTGATCAATTCCAAATGAGAGAGAAGACGGTGAATACCGGCAACGCCGACATCATAGAGCCGGACAACCTCATTTCCAAGTGCCTCTGCCGTCAGGGCAGCCTCCTCCGCGACCGGAATATCGCTTGTTCCTCCGGTTGCAACAACGATCGTTCCGCTTGCAGAAATATGATTGTGCCGGTTTACGATGCCGATGCGTGAAGCCTCGTCATAAAAAAGAGAAAAGCGCGCGGCGAGATAGGAGGCGGAATCAGGCGAAAGGCGCGTGATCAGGATGTTTTTTGGGCAATGCAAAAGCAAGCTTGCCACAATGCCCTCGATCTGTTCCTTTGTCTTGGAAGCGCCGTAAATAACCTCCGGTACGCCCTGTCTGACCTCACGGTGATGATCCACCTTTGCGAAGCCTAAGTCCTCGTAGGGCGTCAGCTTTAGGAGGGCATATCCCTCGCCGGCAGAAATTTTACCGTCCTCAATATCTGAAAGAATCTGGCGGATGTGTTCATTTTCCATAGTATGTATGCCTTTCTTTTGCTTAGATAAATGTATTATACATAGCGTGAGACAGGAATGCAAGAGAGGGAGGCTTTGGAAAAATAACGTCGGTTATGTATTGACAAGCGTTACGCTTATGCATAGAGTAGAAAACAGATGATCTCGGTATTCTCTGTTATTTTCCGCAGATATGGGCAATCGACGATACGGATGCCGTCTGGCGTGCTGAGATTCAGAATGGTTACAGCTACGGGTATCCCATGTCGGTCGTGAGCGCGCATGTTTCCGTCTGTCCAAACCATCAGAACCTGTGGAGCACACCGTTGGAAACGAGATTCCCCATAGCGGCGTTCGGGGTCTGCGGCTATGAGTACAATCTTTGTGAGACGAGCGAGGAAGAATTTGCGGCTGTATTTCATGGAAAAAACAGAGACAGGCGCGGCTTAAGGCTTGTTCCGCTTTGCTCTGCTCATGCCTCCTGTCATATGAGAAATCTCCCTGCTGTCGGAGGGCTGCTCGATAAAGCAGGCGCGTTTGACGGAATCCTCCCCATAGCGGCAGCGGATCTGATCGACGGCAGAATTTAATCGGGAAAGCTTTTCGTTGCGTGAACTTTCAAATAAGTCGTATTGCTCATATTGCTCTAAGGTTGCGCGGCTGGTATATACGCCGAGCAGCCGGATCGGCGTGCCGTCCCATGCGGCCTGAAACAGCTCGCAGACACATGTGTAGATACGTTCTGTGATATTTGTGGTGGAAGCAAGCGTAACCTGACGGGAGGTGCTGTGAAATTCACAGTCCGTGATCTGCACCTGCACAACACTGATATAGGCGCCGGCGGCGCGAAGTCTTGCGCCGACGGTTTCACACAATGAGAGGAGGACTCGCTTTGCGGTCGCCTCGTCGGTGACATCAAACGGTATGGTCATGGAATTGCCGTAGCCCTTGTTGGCGGGCTCACTGTGTATTAAGGGGGCTGCTTCGATGCCGTTGGCATAATGCCAGAGCGTGTCTCCATGCGCCTTTAAGGCAGAGACGATGCGGGAGCGGTCGGATGCCGCAAGCTCCCCGATCGTTGTGATGCCAAGGCTGCGCAGACGCTTGGCAGAGGAGCGTCCGACAAAGAACAGCTCCTCAATGGGAAGCGGCCAGAACTTTTGGGGAAGCTCGTCCCCAAAAAGCGTATGCACACGGTCGGGTTTTTCAAAATCAGAAGCCATTTTGGCAAGCAGACGGTTGCCAGATACGCCGATATTGACCGTGAAACCAAGCTCCTCAAAAATGATGGTTTTTAATTTGTGGGCGAATACGACGGGATCGCCGTAAAGGAGCCTTGTTCCTGTCATATCACAAAACGCTTCGTCAATGCTGTAGGCCTCCACAGAGGGCGCGTATCTGCGCAGCAATTCTAAAAAATGTGCGGAGCGCTCTACATAGAGATCAAAATGAGGCGGGTATATTTTTAACGTCGGGCATTTGCGCCGCGCCGCGGCAAGCGGTTCTCCGGTGCGTATACCATAGCGCTTGGCGGCGGGAGATTTTGCAAGAACAATGCCGCGCCGAAGCTGCTCATCCCCTCCGATGACTGCGGGAAATGTGCGGATATCAGGAGCGGTCGGGTCCTGCTCGAGTCTCCAGACGGCGTCCCAGCTTAAAAAGGCAGAATTGACGTCAATATGATAGATCACGGTTTCCGGCATGGGGTTGCCTCCTTGTATCAAAAGATGTCTGTCGATCGTGTATAGAATGATTATAGCAGGGAATCGGAAGAATGTAAATAAAAAATCGAACAAATATTCGAGTTTTAATAAGGGATTGCAAATTGAAACCGCAGAGCCGTATTCGAAGTCAGGATAGCAATTCTCTGCGCGAAAACGATTCGGAATGGAGGAGAAATATGAGACTTCGTATCTATGTCATGACGCATAAAAAATTTGAGTGCCCAAAGGATGATCTGTACCGGCCGCTTCATGTCGGGCGTGCGGGAAGCGGGGATCTTGGCTACCCCGGAGATGACACGGGAGAAAATATTTCTGCGTTAAACTGCTATTACAGCGAGCTTACAGGGCTTTACTGGGTATGGAAAAATTGTCAGGATCAAGACGCCGTTGGTACCTGCCATTACAGACGCTACCTGATCAATGAGTGTGAGCAGATTTTTACAAAAGCGGAATATGAAAAACTTTTAGGGGAGTATGATCTGATCACGACGAAACGTGTCAAACTGAATCATTCATATTTTGACGGCTTTTCGGCAAATCACAATCAAAAAGCGCTCGTTGCGGCAGGGGAAGCGATTCGGGAGCTCTATCCGGAATATTATGAGACGTTTGTCCGTCTTGTCAACGGTACGGAAACTTATTTTGGAAATATGCTCGTTGCGCGAAAGGATCTTTATGACGCTTACTGTCAGTGGCTGTTTTCTATATTTGCACTTGTCTCAGAGCGCATTGAATTGGAGACCGGCGAGGACGCCTACCACAAGCGCGTTTTTGGCTTTATCTCAGAGTTTTTGCTGCTTGTATGGGTGACAAAGCAGGGGCTGCGCGTGAAGGAATGTAAGGTTGGAATGCTTGGGGAGAAGGCGGAGACGCGCGAATTAAAGGAGCGTCTGGCAGAATATTTCCTGCGCAGGGATATTGACGGCGCGAAGAACTATTTTCTGAAGCGGAAGGAGGAGCGGCCGGATGTGCTGATGGAGGCGTCCGATGTTACGGGAGAGCTGCGGCTTAGTATGCAGGTGATCGCAACGGCGGGGCTGGAGCGGGCGGCGTACGGCAGCAGCATTTTAGAGAGGGAAAATCGTTTTTCGGAGCTGATGCGGATTTTTGAGGGAATTAACCGGGCGGTATATCAGACGCGGATCGGCTGTCTGCGGGAAGAAGATATTGAATTTCTAAAGAAGCATCAGATTTCCAAGACAGCGCTTGGCGTGGCGGTACAGCTTCCGGGAGATAAAAAAGAGGAGACAAAGCGTGTGCTGGAAGAAATTTTTAAGCACATGGAGGAAGAAGAAACACATTTTTCTATAATATAATTATTAATTTTTATAGAATGTCTTGAAAAAAATAAAAATTTCTGTTACCATAAACGAGTTGTTTCTTGTAAATAAAATTTCAGGAGCAGCTTGCAACCGTAGTCTAATGGATAGAACACCGGACTCCGACTCCGGCAATGCGGGTTCGATTCCCGCCGGGTGCATTGTTAAGAGATACAGCAGGAGGAGACGCCTGCTGTTTAGTTTCGGAAAAGATAAGTAGTCAGAGGCGCGTGTGTTTTGTCTGTTGGTGACATGGGAAGCACACAGAGCGTGAGGATCGTTGTTTGTCGGAAAGGTACGGTGGATAAGAATATGGAAAATTCTAAGTTAAATGATAGATTAAAAAAACAAAAAAACGATAAGATTCTTCAGTTTATTAAGGAGAATCTCCGTTATTTTGCGGCAGGTGCATTATTTGTCGTAATGGTTACGGTGCTTGCAATGTGTGCGAGGCCGCAGGAGGGTAAGATGCCGAAGGGAGACGTGCCGGCCGCTGCACAGGAGTATGAGGTGGACGCACATGCCGAGGTGAATACGCTTATCCAGCAGTATTATACCGCCTATGCCGCAGGGGATGTGGCGACGCTTAGTACGCTTGCAACTCCGGTTTCCGCGAATGAGCAGAGCTATATTTCAATGTTCAGCCAGTATGTGGATGAATACCAGAATATCAAGTGCTATACAAAGCCGGGCTTGGACGAGAAGTCCTATCTGGTTTCCGTGTCAATGGAGATTAAATTTACCGGAGTCGATACGCTTGCGCCGGGACTTGATTTCTTTTATGTGAGAACGAATGAGAGCGGAGTGTTCTATATTGATAATCTGTACTGTCAGTATAATCTGGCGAATCAGGAAAATGCGCTTGATACCAGCGTGCAGAATCTGATCGGTGAATTTGAGGGTCAGGAGGATGTGATCGCACTGCAGAGCGAGGTGCAGACGAGGTTTGATGAAGCGGTAGCCGCGGATGCGAATCTTTCCGCAATGATAACGACTACGATCCCGGATGCGATCAATGGCTGGGTGACACAGCTTGCACAGGCACAGCCGCAGCCGCAAGAGCCGGCGCCTGAGCAGCCGCAGGAGCAGCCACCGCAGGAACCAGTACCGGAGCAGCCGCCCGCTACGGAAGCACCGCAGGAGCCGGCACAGCCGCAGGAGCAGCCACCGCAGGAAATGCTTTATGCAGTAGATACCGTCAATGTAAGAGCAACGGCAGATACGGCTTCTGAGAAGATCGGAAGTCTGGAAAAGGGAGTTGCGATTGCAAGAACTGCCGTCGAGGGCGAGTGGAGCAAGGTGAATTACGGAGGCTATGAGGGCTACATAAAGAGCGAATATCTGTCAGCAGAGCCGCCAGCAGCCGATGCGGCGGCAGACGCAGGGCAGCCGGCAGATGCAGGCGCAGCACTTTCTGAGGGGACTGAGGTTCAGCTTAAGGATACGGTAAATATCCGTGCAAGCATGAGTGAGGATTCCGAGCGTATCGGAACGGCATATTCCGGTGAGAAGGTAACCGTTATCATGAGCTATGCAGAGGGCTGGACAAAGGTTACATGGAATAATAAGACAGGCTATATCAAATCATCATTATTACAGTAGGAGTAAACGGAGACTTTTCGAGGCGAAGTCTCCGTTTTTTCACAGGAGCGTAAATGGAAGAACAGGGAATCCGGATCAATAAGTTTTTAAGCGAGGCGGGCGTTTGCTCAAGGAGGGAGGCGGACCGTCAGGTGGCAGAGGGAAATGTCACGGTAGATGGCAGGCGGGCAGAGGTTGGCACGCGGGTGCTGCCGGGGCAGAGCGTCTGCATTTGCGGCAGGGAGGTCACAAAGGAGGAGGAGATGATCCTGCTGGCGCTTTATAAGCCTGTCGGTATTGTCTGTACGGCGGAAAAGCGCGAGAAAAATAATGTCATTGACTATATCGGTTATCCGAAGCGAATTTATCCGGTTGGAAGACTTGATAAGGATTCGGAGGGGTTGTTGTTGCTGACGAATAACGGAGACATTGTCAATAAGCTGATGCGCGCTGGAAATATGCATGAGAAGGAGTATCTTGTGACAGTCAGCAAGCCGATAACCGAGTCCTTCCTGCGCGGAATGGTAGGCGGCGTTCCCCTGCGCGAGCTTGGTGTTACGACGCGAAAATGCCGGGTGGAACGCGTTGGAAAACGGGAGTTTCGGATCATATTGACGCAGGGGCTGAACCGTCAGATCCGCAGGATGTGTGAATATTTTGGGTATCGTGTTGTAAAATTAGTCCGTACCCGTATTATGAACATAGAATTGGGCAACTTAGAGAAAGGGAAGTACCGTGCAGTTACGGCGGAGGAGTATGGCAGGCTTCAGAGACTGCTTCTTGGCTCCTCGAATGAGACGGTCATCCCGCGGCAGGAGGATAAAAAGAAATGACGCCAAATGAGAGAATTGCTGCGCTGCGCGAGCAGATCGCATATCACAGCGACAAATATTATAACGAGGATGATCCTGAAATTGCAGATCATGAATTTGATATGCTGATGCGGGAATTAAAGCAGCTTGAGAAAGAAAATCCGTCGCTGGTGACGGCGGATTCGCCGACACAGAAGGTCGGAGGGACGGCAAAGCGGACCGCAGGTGTTTTGGTGCGGCACAATGTACCGATGCTAAGTTTGCAGGACGTCTTTTCCAAAGAGGAGGTCCTGGAATTTGTCGAGCAGATGAGAGAGCAGCTTGACGATCCCGAGTTCGTGGTGGAGTATAAAATTGACGGGCTATCGCTGGCGCTGCGCTATGAGAACGGCACGCTTATTTTGGCGGAGACGCGCGGAGACGGTATCAATTTCGGAGAGGATGTGACAGCAAATGCGCTGGCGATCGCAGACGTTCGGAAAAAGCTAAAGGACGCGCCGGAGTATCTTGAACTGCGCGGCGAGGTTTATATGAAAAACGATGCCTTTGAAGCGGTCAACGAAAAGCAGGAGCTGCTGGGAAAGAAACCGTTTGCCAACCCAAGAAATTGTGCGGCGGGCACACTGCGTCAGCTTGACTCGGCAGTGACAAAGGAACGCGGGCTCTCTCTTTTCGTCTTTAATATCCAGCAGGTGCGGGGAATGGAGATCAAGACACACACCGAAGGCTATGAATACTTAAAGAAACAGGGGATTACCGTGATCGATGATTACAGGGTCTGTGAGACAGCGGACGAGGTCTGGGCGGCGATCGAGGAGATCGGTGAGAATCGTGGGAAGCTTGGCTACGACATTGACGGGGCGGTGGTAAAGGTCAACCGCTATGAGGATCGTGAGAAGCTTGGAGCGACCTCTAAGGTACCGCGCTGGGCGGTCGCCTATAAATATCCGCCGGAGGAGAAGGAGAGCCGTATTTTAGATATTGAGCTTTCAGTTGGAAGGACCGGAAGAATCACTCCGACTGCGATCTTTGCGCCGGTCCGTCTTTGCGGGACAACTGTCTCAAGGGCGACGCTGCACAATCAGGATTTTATTGACGAGCTGGACATTGGAATCGGCGATACGGTTGTTGTTTATAAATCGGGAGAAATCATTCCAAAGATCAAGGAAGTGAAAAAGGAAAAGCGGCCGGCAGACTGGAAGCGTTTTGTAATTCCCGACAGTTGTCCTGCGTGCGGAGCAAAGACAGAGCGCGAGCGCGATACGGCGGACATCAAATGCACCTCGCCCAACTGTCCGGCGCAGTTGGAACGTCATATCATTAATTTTGTCGGCAGGGACGCGATGGACATCAAGGGCTTTGGTACGGTTTCTATTGAAGAACTGATCCGAATGGGGTATATTAAGGATATTGCAGATATTTACAGGCTGTATGAACATAGAGATGATCTGATCGCACAGGGAATTATCGGAAAAGAAAAAAACACGGACAAGCTTTTGGAGGCGATCGAGCGGTCAAAGCAAAACGACGGCTACAGGCTTTTGACAGGCTTTGGAATCCCAAATGTCGGGAAAGCGGCGGCGAAAGCGGTGATGAAGCATTTTCAGAAAATGGATCGTCTTATGGAGGCAACGACGGAGGAACTGACGGCTGTCAACGACATCGGAGAGGTGAGCGCGGCATGCATCAGGAGCTTTTTCACAGAGGAAAAGAATCGCGCAATCATTGCGCGTCTAAAGGACTGCGGCGTCAATATGGATGCCGCCGAGGATGAGACGGTCGATTCGGTATTCAGCGGAAAAACAATCGTTGTCACGGGCACACTGCCGACGCTTGGGCGCAAGGAGGCGCAGGAGCTGATTGAGCGCTGCGGCGGAAAGGCATCAGGCTCTGTCTCCAAAAAGACAGATTATGTGCTGGCAGGAGAAAATGCCGGCAGCAAGCTTGTAAAAGCACAGGAGCTTGGAATTTCGATTATTTCCGAGGAAGAATTTTTGGCGATGTTAAACAGATAGAGAGGAATCGGATATGCCAATCAAAACACAGAGTGATCTGCCGGCAAAAGAAATATTGGAGAAGGAAAATATATTTGTTATGGATGAGAAGCGAGCGGTGCATCAGGATATACGAGCGATCGAGATCGGGATCTTAAATCTGATGCCGTTAAAGGAGGAGACGGAGCTGCAGCTTCTGCGCTCCCTATCGAACACGCCGCTGCAGGTAGATGTGACTTTTATCACAGTCTCCACACATGAATTTAAGAATGCCTCTATGAGCCATTTGAAGAAGTTTTATGAAACCTTTTCGGATATCAAGCACCGTTTTTTTGACGGATTGATCATTACGGGTGCGCCGATCGAGCAGATGGAATATGAGGATGTGGATTACTGGGGAGAGATTTGTGAGATTTTTGAATGGACAAAAACACATGTCACGTCTACGCTGCATCTTTGCTGGGGAGCACAGGCAGGGCTTTATTATCATTATGGCTTGAAAAAGCACCTGCTGCCAAAGAAAATGTTTGGCGTGTACGAGCATCGTGTGATGAACCGAAAGGTGCCGTTAGTGCGCGGATTTGACGATTGCTTTATGGCGCCGCATTCGAGACATACCGAGGTGCGCGCGGAGGATATACGAAGGGTACAGGAGCTGACGATTCTGGCAGAGTCTCGCGATGCGGGCGTATTTTTGGCGGTTGCCGACGAGGGGAGAAAAATTTTTGTGATGGGTCATCCCGAATATGACCGCATGACACTGGATAAGGAGTATCAGCGCGACAAGAATAAGGGGCTTCCGATCGCGCTTCCCGTCAATTATTATCCAAATGATGATGATACGGCAAAGCCAAAGCTTCAGTGGCGTTCTCACGGCAATATTCTGTACAGCAACTGGCTGAATTATTACGTCTATCAGGTGACGCCTTATGATCTGGCGGGAACACCGTTTTAATACGGTGGCTTAGGAAGCTTGTCGAAAATCAGGCTGTCTGTGGAAACGACACTGTGAGGGTATATTGTAAACGGCAATATACCCTTAAATTTTTTACATAAATTACGGTAGATAAGCGAAAAACGGACGCGTAAAAAATACTTGCGGGGCGCATACTTCCATGCAATTTGGACTTGCTAGCCATCTGAGGTGAGAAAAAGCATAATAGATACCGGAAGGAGGAACACATAACATGAGATTAGGACAGACAATTACAGAAATACGAAAAGAAAGAAAAATGACACAAGAAGAATTTGCCCAAATTTTTCATGTTACAAGACAGACCGTATCAAATTGGGAGAAGGAAAAAAATTATCCGGATTTAGAAACTCTGATTTTTATGAGTGAGGAATTTCATATCTCCCTCGATGTTATGCTAAAGGAGGATCAGAAGATGGTTAAAAAATTGAATAAGGAAATAATACTTAGTAAAAGATTTAAGAAACGTGCGATCTTGATTCTGGTTTGTACAGTGATCGCATTGGCGATTGGTGCAGCAGGCTGGGGCATCGCATGGAATCAGACAAGGAATTCGTTGGAAGCGGGGTTTCAAAATGGTGTGGAAGCGAATGGATTTCAATTTGATGAGCAGTCAGGTTACTATAAGAAAGTAATCGATGAGAGATCTTATTACGTGCTGCCGAATCAGACCATGCCGGGGTATTTTGATTTCGTACTTCATTTTTATAATTCCGTATTAGATTATTATACAGCGGAGAATGGGATGAATATCCAGATACGGTGGAGCGGCAGGGATCAGGAAGGAAACATGGAGCATGTGGTTTATTGCTTAGACGAATACGGAAGACATGCGTATACGCTGACGGAGGAACAAGAAAAGGAATTATGCCGGACAAATACGAATATCAGCCTCATTCTGGAACAGGGCGAGAAGATCTATGAGAGTGTATATGAATAGCGCGAGGTAGAGGGGCTATAAAACGCCCGGTTTATAGGGGGCTGTCGCTTTAACGATTAATAAATCGTGAAACGTCAGCTTCCTTTTTGCTG
>Garnier_p1__coassemble_571_pt1 | contig 27921 bp, 18 predicted proteins | sample Garnier_p1__metabat2_high_PE_021 | metagenome-assembled genome bin Garnier_p1 | reverse complement strand
CTATACCGTCCAATGCTTTTACAGTATTCTCTCCCGTATTATAATATTTTTTTAGATTTTTCACTGATAAAATATTCATTCTTCCTCATCCTTTCCTTGTTTGCCTAATAATAACAAAGACTTCTTTCTCAAATCTTTCTCAAAAGTGACAATTTTGACACAATGAAAGATTGAGAAAAAAGTCTTGATCAAAAAGCTCTGCGGGATAAGAAAAGTTCAACAGTAGTTCCCTTATTTAATTTAGATTTTATTTTCATATATCCTTGCTGCTTTCTCAAAACCTCTCTGGCTAAATATAATCCAATTCCAAAGCCTTGTTTATCCGTTACATTTGTTCCCCTGTAAAATCTTTGAAATACCTTTCCCTGCTCCTGCTCCGGGATACCTATACCGTTATCTATAATTTGTACACATACAAACGACTCATATAAAATAGACCTAATCGTTACTGCTGCGCCGTTTGGCGAATATTTTATTGCATTTTCAATAATATTTGCAAATACTTCTTCTGTCCATTTAGGGTCAGCAAAAATTTTATAGTCGGTGGATTCTAAACAAATATGTATACATTTCTTTATCGCCTCTAATTCCACTGATTGACAGCTTTTTTTTATTGTCTCATCTAACTCAATGACCTTAGGATTGACGGAAATAATTTCCTGCTCTGCATACGAAGATTTAAGCAATTCATTCATAAAAAACTCTAATTTTTCTGCATTTTTTTCGATTTTATCTGCCAATCGAAATGGTGATGCTTCACTTAGTCCATCCTTCAGTAAGCCTGCATATAAAGTAATATTGGCAAGCGGCGTTCGTATTTGATGACTAATATTGGAAAGTAACGACTTTATAATATCACGTTCCTGTTCCGCAACTTCCTTTTGCATACGCGAAATTTCAACAATGCGATTTAACCTTTCCGCAATAGCAGAATCGAGGGATTCATCATAAATCATATCCATTTGCTTTCCGCTGAGGATTTCATCCGCCTTATTCAAAAAGCTATGATATTGCGACAATATTTTATTTCTATACCAACGAATCACTAAGGCTAAAATCATAACATTCAGGATTATCACACTGATAATCCCGATCATGCAATCCCCCATTTACACACTCTCCCAAACATAACCTTTTCCGTAAACAGTTTTTATATAAGACGGATCGGAGGAATCATCTTCTAATTTTTCTCTTAAACGTCTTATGCCGACAGATAGCGCATTATCCTCTACATATTCCGTTCCCTCTGTCCATACCCATTCAAGCAGCCGTTCCCGTGTTAATATTCTATTTGGATTTGAGATCAGCAAGTATAAAATGCGCTGTTCGGTTTTGCTTAATGCTATCGGTACTCCATTCTTATAAAATTCCATCGTTTCAAAACGAAATAAAAAAACGGAATTTCTATATTCCTGCTCGTTTGTCGTTATATTCCGCCTAAGTAAAGCTCTGATTCTGGCACGAAGAACCATTAGGCTAAACGGCTTCGTAATATAATCATCCGCTCCGCTTTCTAACCCCTTAACGATATCCATTTCCATACCCTTTGCTGTTAATAAGGCGATCGGAATTTTTATCTTCCGTTTTAATTCCCGACAAAATTCTAAACCGCTCCCGTCCGTAAGATTGATGTCAAATATAAGTAAATCGAATTGATAACATTCGAGTGCTTTTCTCGCCTCTGCGATCGTCCTGCATATTATGAAATTTAATTCTTCACCTTGTAAAGATAATTCAATTCCCTCTGCCAAATCTGTATCATCTTCCAAAATCATAACTAATTTATTATTTTTAGTTATCATGTATACGATCACCCCTTAAAGCGCAGCTTATTTTTAAGGTTATTCTCTTACATTACAAATTACCTTAGTTTTTATAATATCATATAAAGGGAACGGGCGGAACCTATTGCGATAACTTATGTCAAGAAAATCGCAGCGCCGAACGCTCACATTCGGTCGCTGCGATTTACTTCTTGACATAAGAGCGGCTCGCCAAGCGTGTCACTCGTTGTTTCTCTACATCCTATACATGGATCTCAGCCGTTGCGCCAAGCTCCTCCTTATTTGCCTCAAGCACAGGCTTTATCACCTTTTCCAAAAACTTTTCTACCTGAATCGGTGCACGCCCCACATATTTTGCCGGCTCCATCGCTGCGTTTAACTCCTCCAAGGTAAGATTAAATTCCTCATCCGCCGCGATCAGCTCTAAAAGATTATTTTCCTTCCCTTCTTCCTTTACCGTCTTGCCCGCCTGCATCGACAGCGTACGAATTTTCTCATGCAGCTCCTGACGATTTCCGCCATTCTTAACCGCATCCATCATAATATTTTCCGTTGCCATAAACGGAAGCTCTGCCATCAGATGCTTTGTGATAACCTTATCATAAACGACAAGCCCATCCACGACATTCAGACACAAATCTAAAATACCGTCGATCGCCAGAAAGCCCTCGGGAATCGAAATTCTCTTATTTGCAGAATCATCGAGCGTACGCTCAAACCATTGTGTGGCGGATGTGATCGCCGGATTCAAGGCATCCACCATGACATAGCGCGCCAACGATGCAATACGCTCTGAGCGCATCGGATTACGCTTATACGCCATCGCGGAAGAACCGATCTGGTTCTTTTCAAACGGCTCCTCAACCTCCTTTAAATGCTGCAGCAGACGAATATCATTAGACAGCTTATGCGCGCTTGCCGCAATCCCTGCCAGTACATTTAATACCCGTGTGTCTACCTTTCTGGAATAGGTCTGTCCCGAAACAGCGTAGCACTCTGCAAACCCCATTTTTTCTGCAATCATCGGATCGATCTTATCAATCGTCTCCTGATCGCCGTCAAATAATTCCAAAAAGCTCGCCTGTGTTCCCGTAGTCCCCTTTGAACCGAGAAGCTTTAAGGTGCTCATCACATACTCAAGGTCCTCCATATCCATCAGAAACTCCTGCGCCCAGAGTGTCGCACGCTTTCCGACGGTTGTCGGCTGTGCCGGCTGGAAATGGGTAAATGCCAGCGTAGGCAAGCTCTTATAGGTATCTGCAAACCTTGCCAGCTTGTCGATCACACTGACAAGCTTCTTATGAACCAGCTTTAACGCCTCATGCATGACAATAATATCCGTGTTATCACCCACATAACAGGAGGTTGCTCCCAGATGGATAATGCCCGCCGCCTTCGGACACTGCTGCCCATAAGCGTAAACGTGGCTCATCACATCATGACGCACCAGCTTCTCGCGCTCCTTTGCCACCTCATAATTAATATCATGGATATGCGCCTTCATCTCGTCGATCTGCTCCTGCGTGATGACCGGCTTCCCATTTTCACTAAGACCAAGCTCCATCTCCGTCTCTGCCAGCGCGATCCAGAGCTTTCTCCATGTGGAAAATTTCATATCCTGTGAAAAAATATACTGCATCTCCTTGCTGGCATAGCGCTCGGACAGCGGACTTGTATATCTGTCTGTACCCATATCGTTCTCCTTCTGCTCGTTTCTATGCGTCAAATTTCGTTCCTGTCAAAAGCTCAAATGCTTCCTTATATTTATCAACCGTCTTTGTCACAACCTCCTCCGGCAGCAAAAGCTCATTGTCGGGATTTGCCTTTAACCAATCTCTGACAAACTGCTTATCAAAGGAAGGCTGCCCCTTGCCTGCCTCATAGCCCGCAAGCGGCCAAAATCTGGAGCTGTCCGGCGTCAGCATCTCATCGCCGAGCACTACGCAGCCGTTCTCATCCAGACCAAACTCAAACTTGGTATCTGCAATGATAATCCCCTTAGAAAGTGCATACTCTGCGCATTTCTTGTAGAGAGCAATCGTCTTGTCACGAATCTGCGACGCATAGTCAATCCCTTTCCCCGGATAAGCCTTCTCCAAAATCTCAACGCTTTTCTCAAAGGAGATATTCTCATCATGAAGTCCGATTTCCGCCTTTGTGCTCGGTGTATAGATCGGCTCCGGCAGCTTATCTGACTCTACCAGCCCCTCCGGCAGCCGAATGCCGCATACAGTTCCGTTCTCCTGATAGCTTGCCCAGCCGCTTCCCGTAATATAACCGCGCACAATGCACTCGATCGGCAGCATTTCAAGCTTCCTGCACAGCATGCTGTTGCCGTTAAATTTGTCATTTCTGAAAAACTCCGGCATATCCTTCACATCTACGGAAATCATATGGTTTGGGACAATGTCTTTCGTAAAATCAAACCAAAATCTTGACATCTGCGTCAAGATCGCACCTTTTTTTGTAATCTCATTTTTTAAAATATGGTCAAACGCAGAGATCCTGTCTGTCGCAACCATGATCAGACTGTCTCCGTTGTCATATATCTCGCGTACTTTTCCCTCTTTAAATGGTCTGTATTCCTGCATATTCATCCTCTTTTCCGGTGTTATCCACCAATAATTCAATGATTGATCGTTAAAATTATAATACAGTCCCTTTTGCAAAGTCAATCTCTTTGCCTCTATTTTATTATTTTTTGTGTGTATATTTTTTTATTTATTAGCAAGTCTTATTAATGTAAAATCCCACAGGAAAACGCTCCCGCTGCTTCTTGTTTTCTGACATGCAGCTTACTTATCCTATATACATCTATCGGAGCAAAAGTGCGCTTCCTCACACAAAGTGTGTTTTTAGGACATAGGCTTGCAAAGCAATTTCCTATATCAGAAAAAAGAATCCCGCTTGCGAGATCCTCCGTCTGCGGCGGGTCGCATTTGCGACAAATTCCTTTCCACCACAGTGCGTTCCCACGGAGGGTTTTACGTCATAAGGAACGACGTTTCCTATGACGTAAAAAAGCAGCCCCGCATATACCGAAGCTGCTCTTTCTTCTTTTTATTTCTTAATCAACAGAGATTTTCCCGTCATCTCCTTTGGCTGTTCCATGCCCATCAGCTCAATCAACGTCGGAATAATGTCTGCCAGACATCCATTCTCACGCAGACCATATGACGGGTCTGCATTGATCAAAATAAATGGAACAGGATTGGTTGTGTGTGCCGTAAACGGTGCTCCTGTCTCATAGTCCACCAACTGCTCGACATTCCCGTGGTCCGCGCACAAAAACATCTGTCCGCCAGCCTCCTTCAATGCCTCAACCGCCTTTCCGACACATGTATCGACTGCCTCCACTGCTTTCACGGCAGCGTCCTTGATTCCCGTATGTCCAACCATATCGGGATTTGCAAAATTTGTAATGATCACATCATATTTGCCCGAACGGATTGCCTCGCACAGCTTATCACATACCTCCGGCGCACTCATTTCCGGCTGCAGATCATAGGTTGCTACCTTTGGAGATTTCACAAGGATCCTGTCCTCCCCCTCATTTGGCTCCTCTACGCCTCCGTTAAAGAAGAACGTTACATGTGCATACTTCTCTGTCTCCGCAATTCTCGCCTGTGTCTTGCCATGTGCCGCAAGATATTCACCAAATGTATTTTTCAGTTCTACCTTCTTAAATGCGATCTGCTTATTCGGAATCGTCACATCATACTCCGTAAAGCATACATATTTCACATTCTTTTTTGTCCCGCGGTCAAAGCCGTCAAATTCATCTGCGCAGAATGCTCTGGTAATTTCACGCGCACGATCCGGACGGAAATTAAAGAAAATCACAGTGTCATCATCCTCAATGACTGCGCGCGGCTTGCCATTTTCGGTAATAGCAGTCGGTACAAAAAACTCATCTGTCACATCCTTTGCATAAGATGACTCCATTGCCGCAACTGCGCTCTCTGCAGTCTCACCCTCTGCCTTTGTCATAACGTCATAGGCTTTCTGTACACGATCCCAACGATTATCACGATCCATCACATAATAACGTCCCGAAATTGATGCGATCTTTCCGACGCCGATCTCCTTCATCTTTGCCTCCAGCGCTTCCACAAATCCCTTACCGGAAGTCGGCGCTGTATCACGGCCGTCTAAAAAGCAATGCACATATACGTTTGAAATGCCCTGTCTCTTTGCCAGCTCAAGAAGTCCGTAAAGATGCGTAATATGGCTGTGTACGCCGCCGTCTGAGAGAAGCCCGTACAAATGCAGCTTGGAGCCGTTCTTTTTTACATTTTCCATACCGGCAAGCAGTGCTTCATTCTTAAAAAACTCACCGTCCTCTATTTCCTTTGTAATTCGGGTCAGCTCCTGATAGACAATTCTTCCTGCTCCCATATTAAGGTGTCCGACCTCTGAATTTCCCATCTGACCATCGGGAAGACCGACTGCCAATCCGCTCGCATAACCTTTTACAAATGGATAATCATGCATTAAGGCGTCAAGATTCGGCGTCTTTGCCTCCGCCTCTGCATTGCCCTCTGTCTTTTCATTTAATCCATAACCGTCTAAAATCATTAATACTGTTGGTTTCTTACCCATGTTCCGCACTCTCCTTTACTGCTGTTTTTATCTGTCTCATAAACCGGTAACAGTTTCACACTTATATTTTGGACGCTTTTATTATATTATATCTGTTTCTGTTTTTCCAGTTCTATTTTTCCCACACAACAACACCCGCTTTTCTTAGCAGTCATTCTAAAAAAAGCGGGTGAAAAAATTTTACGCCCTATTTGTAGTTTACAATCTTACCGAAATCTGCCTTTAAGGAAGCGCCTCCCACAAGACCGCCGTCAATATCCGGCTGTGCAAACAGCTCTGCGGCATTTCCTGCATTGACAGAACCGCCGTACTGGATACGAACCTTCTCTGCCGTATCTGTTCCGTAAACCTCCGCGATACATGCACGGATTGCCTTGCATACCTCCTGCGCCTGCTCTGTCGTAGCAGTCTTTCCTGTTCCGATCGCCCAGATCGGCTCATATGCAATTACCATAGAAGCAACCTGCTCCGCTGTAATATCCTTAAGATCAGACTTGATCTGATAACGAATCCAGTCAATGGTTACTCCCATCTCTCTCTGCTCTAAGGACTCACCGCAGCAGAGAATCGGCACTAAATTATGCTCAAAAGCCTTTTTCACCTTCTTGTTGAGCATGCAGTCACACTCCTTAAAGTAGTCGCGTCTCTCAGAATGTCCGATGATGACATACTTCACGCCTGCATCCACTAACATCTCCGGTGAAATTTCTCCGGTATATGCACCGTTCTCCTCATAGTACATATTTTCAGCGCCGACTGCCACATTTGTTCCCTTCACAGCCTCTACGACCGGTACGATGTCAATTGCCGGAACACAATAAACAACCTCGACCTCATCACTTGCTACCAACGGCTTTAATTCCTCAACCAGCTTAACTGCCTGGCTCGGAGTCATATTCATCTTCCAGTTGCCTGCTACAATTTTTCTTCTCTCCATGATCTTATCCTTCTTCCCTAAATTTGAATCTCTGACACACGCTGTCAGATCCGCGGATTGCTCGAAATCACTCCGTGTTTTCGAGCGCGCGTTGCGCTCTCAAAAAGAAAAATCATTCTCCGCTTTCATGCAAGCATGAGCGGAAATAATTTTTCTTTTCTCAATCCGCTTTATCGCGTTATTTGTTGTCTGCTGCCATAACGCCCGGAAGCTCCTTGCCCTCTAAGAACTCCAAGGATGCACCGCCGCCGGTCGAAATATGGCTCATCTTATCACCAAAGCCAAGCTGATTGACTGCTGCTGCGGAATCCCCGCCGCCGATGATCGTGGTAGCCTCTGTCTCCGCAAGCGCCTTTGCAACTGCGATCGTACCTGCTGCAAGTGTCGGGTTCTCAAATACGCCCATCGGTCCATTCCACACAACCGTCTTTGCTGTCTTTACCGCCTCTGCATACATCTCTGCCGTCTTCGGGCCGATGTCGCATCCCTCACGGTCTGCAGGCATATTTTCCACATCATAAACCTCAATCTCGACCGGAGCATCGATCGGGCTTGGGAAATCAGAAATCGTCACGGAATCGACCGGAAGCAGCAGCTTCTTACCAAGCTTCTGCGCCTTTTCCATCATTTCCTTGCAGTAATCCAGCTTCACATTATCAACCAAAGACTTTCCAATCTCATAGCCCTGTGCCTTTAAGAAGGTATACGCCATACCTCCGCCGATGAGCAACGTATCGCACTTCTCCAGAAGGTTCGAGATTACGTTGAGCTTATCCGCAACCTTTGCGCCACCGAGAATCGCCACAAACGGGCGAACCGGATCTTCCACTGCATTGCCGAGGAAGTCGATTTCCTTCTGCATCAGGTAGCCGACAACATTCTCGCCGCCCTTTTCACTGATAAACTTTGTCACACCTGCCACGGAAGCATGCGCTCTGTGAGAAGAACCGAATGCATCGCAAACATATACGTCTGCAAGGTCTGCAAGCTCTTTGCTGAATTCCTCACCGTTCTTCGTCTCCTCTGCACCGCGGAAACGTGTATTCTGAAGAAGCACCACATCTCCCTCATCCATCGCTGCAACGGCTGCCGTTGCCTCCTCGCCCGTTACATGGTAATCCGATACAAAGACAACCTCCTTGCCAAGCTTCTCGGAAAGTCTCTTTGCAACAGGCGCTAAGGACTCACCCTCATTTGGTCCATTCTTAACCTTGCCAAGATGGGAGCAAAGAATTACCTTTCCGCCGTCATTCATCAGCTTCTGGATTGTAGGAAGCGCTGCCACGATACGCGTCTCATCCGTGATCACGCCCTCTTTTAACGGTACGTTAAAATCGCATCTTACTAATACTCTTTTTCCTTTTACATTAATATCATCTACAGATTTCTTATTTAATGACATTGCCATGTCCTCCTTTATTGAACTATCGAAAAGAACTTCACCTGCAAAGCTCTCTGCCTGCGGTGGGTCGCAGCAGCGCCTTGATCCGCTTCTGCCGCATTGCAGTCCCCCAAAATTTTTCACAATCAAAAGTGTGCTTCGCACACTCTCGCACTGCAACAAACCGTAAAGGAAGCACACCTTTGCCGCGCCGCGCATGATTGCGAAGCAATACTTCCTCTCATGCGCGTGCACATCCTCACACAAAGTGTGTTTTTATGACGTAGGATCGCGGAGCAATTTCCTATGTCATAAAAAAGAAGCCCGGTCCAAAGAGACCGGACCCCTTCCTGAGTCTTATCTGCACTCTGAATGTCTATCACTTAAAAAAGCAGCCATTCGTGCAGTCACTTTCATTGAATTTTAGCAAATTCAGATCAATTATGCTAACTCACTGAAATATTTAATGGTACGAACCATCTGAGATGTGTAGGAGTTCTCGTTGTCATACCATGATACAACCTGAACCTCATACAGATCGTCAGAAACCTTGCTTACCATTGTCTGTGTTGCATCAAACAGAGAACCGAATCTCATACCAACGATGTCGGAGGATACGATCTCGTCCTCAGTATAACCAAAGGACTCATTTGCTGCTGCCTTCATAGCTGCATTGATGCCATCTACCGTCACATCTGCCTTATTTACAACGGCTGTTAAGATTGTGGTAGAGCCTGTCGGGGTCGGCACACGCTGTGCAGAGCCGATCAGCTTACCGTTTAACTCCGGAATAACAAGACCGATTGCCTTTGCTGCTCCTGTGCTGTTTGGAACGATATTTACTGCTGCCGCACGGCTTCTTCTTAAGTCACCCTTTCTCTGCGGACCGTCCAGAGTCATCTGGTCGCCTGTATATGCATGGATCGTTACCATGATACCGGACTGGATCGGTGCATATTTATTTAATGCATCAGCCATCGGTGCCAAGCAGTTTGTTGTACAGGAAGCTGCAGAAATAATGGTATCTGTAGCCTTTAATGTCTCATGATTTGTGTTGTATACGATCGTAGGAAGGTCGTTTCCTGCCGGCGCAGAGATAACAACTTTTCTAGCGCCTGCATTGATATGAGCCTGCGCCTTCTCCTTAGAGGTGTAGAAACCGGAGCACTCTAATACTACGTCTACCTTCAGCTCACCCCATGGGCAGTTGTTTGCATCCGGGAATGCGTAGATTTTGATTTCCTTACCGTCCACTGTGATAGAATCCTCACCGGAAGTTACCTTATCTGCCAGTGCGTATCTACCCTGAGATGAATCATACTTTAATAAGTGTGCTAACATCTTCGGGCTTGTCAGATCATTGATAGCCACTACTTCATATCCTTCTGCGCCAAACATCTGTCTGAATGCAAGACGACCGATACGGCCGAAACCATTGATTGCTACTCTTACTGCCATTTTTAATTCCTCCTAGAATTTGTAAATGTAATTCATAGGGTTCATTCCTTTGGAATCGTGCATATGACACTTAACCCTGTGCTTTTCTTATTTTACCCAATTTTGTAAGAAAGTTCAAGCCCTTTTCTCTACTTTGTTAAATTTTTCACCATACTGATATTTTTCCGCTGTTTTTGTGCAGACTTTACTAAATTTTCCTATCATCTGTTTTTTTTCCTGACAATTTCTGGTATACTGCACCTAACGAACAAGCGCGCGGCAGACATGCCGTGTGCTGTAAACAACGAGCGACACGCTTCGCGAGCTGCTCTTATGTCAATAAAAGGAGGAAACACTATGCTCTGGGACATGCATATGCACAGCCGTTTCTCCGGGGACAGCGACGCCCCGCAGGACGCCATGATAGACGCAGCCGTCGCCAAGGGACTTGGCGGCATCTGCTTTACCGACCATCTCGATATGGATTACCCCGGCGGACTTGATCTATTCTTATTGGATCTGCCAGGCTATACCGCCTCCGTGCTGGCGCAAAGGCAGCGCTGTCAAGACCGCTTTCCGGTACGCCTTGGTCTGGAGCTTGGTCTGCAGCCGCAGTTATCTGAAATTTATACGGATATACTCAAGCAATATCCGTTTGACTTTGTCATAGGCTCCTCCCATGTTGTCCACGGCAAGGACCCCTACTATCCGGAATACCACGAGGGAAGAAGCGAAAAGGCATGCTACCGCGAGTATTTCGAGTCTGTTCTGGAAAATATCCGCGCCTTTGACGGCTTTGACGTCTACGGACATATCGACTATGTCGTGCGCTACGGTCCAAACCGCAACAAATCTTACAGCTATGCGCAATACGCTGACGTGATCGACGAGATTTTAACGCTTTTGATCGAAAAAGGAAAAGGCATTGAGTTAAATACCGGAGGCTTTAAATACGGGCTTGGTCATCCAAATCCGACAGAGGAAATCATCGCGCGCTACCGGGAGCTCGGCGGTGAGATCATCACGATCGGCGCAGACGCCCATGCCCCCGCACATGTCGCCTATGCCTTTGAAAAAGTTCCGGCAATCCTAAAAGAAGCCGGCTTTCGCTACTTTACTGTATTTCAAGAGCGAAAGCCGGAGTTTGTGAAATTATGAAACCTCTGCGGAAAGGAATATTTTTTATTCCTTTCCGTTCCAGCAATAGGTACAAAGCTTACATTTATCAATATCAACCGACTCCAGCATATCGTCAAGCCGGTTAAACTGCAGCGTCGTAAAATTCAATTCCTTGCGTATCTCCTCAACCATCTGCTCATATTTCTCCGTCTCAGGGTCTGCATACTGCGCAAGCACTTCATCCGTCACATTGCCGTTTTCTAGCTTGTCGATGACACGGCGCGTGATCAAATCCATCTCCGAGGAGGAACGTGAAAAATTCAGATACTTGCAGCCATACAAAAGCGGCGGACATGCCGGACGGATATGTACCTCCTTCGCTCCGCTCTGGTACAAAAATTCTGTCGTCTCACGAAGCTGTGTACCGCGCACGATTGAATCATCAATCAAGAGCAGGCTCTTGTCACGAATCAGCTCCTCGACTGCCAGAAGCTTCATCTTTGCGATCAGGTTACGCTGACTCTGCATCGTCGGCATAAAGGAGCGCGGCCATGTCGGTGTATATTTGATAAACGGTCTGGAAAACGGAATGCCCGATTCATTTGCATAACCGATGGCATGTGCGATGCCAGAATCCGGCACTCCCGCCACAATATCGGGCTTTACATGATCGCGCTGCGCCATCTTTTTTCCGCAGTGATAACGCATATTTTCCACACTCGTTCCCTCATAGGAGCTTGCCGGATACCCGTAGTAGACCCACAAAAAGGTACAAATTTTCAAATCCTCGTTCGGATTTACCAGCGTCACACACTTTTCATCGGTGATCACCGCAATCTCACCGGGACCTAGTTCCCTGTAATCGGTATAGCCAAGATTCTTGTATGCGTAATTCTCAAAGGATACACAAAAAGCCTGTTCCTTTTTTCCGATGACGACAGGCGTCCTTCCCCGTCTGTCTCTTGCCGCATAAATGCCCGCCTGATTCATCAGAAGAACAGAAACCGAGCCGTCCACCTCCTGCAGGGCATACTCGATCCCCTCGATCAGATTCTCTTTCTGATTGATCAATGCCGCGATCAGCTCCGTAGCGTTAATGTCACCGCCGCTCATCTCCAGAAAATGCGAATGCCCCTCGACAAACAGCCGTTCCGACAGCTCCTTCATATTATTGATCTTGCTGACTGTCGTAATGGCATAGGTGCCGTGGTGAGAACGGACAAGCAGCGGCTGCGGCTCATAATCTGAGATACAGCCAATGCCGATTTTTCCCTTCATCTCCTGCACATCCTTATCAAACTTCGTGCGGAACGGCGCATTTTCAATATTGTGGATTGCACGGTCAAAGCCCCGCTCTCCGTACACCGCCATACCGCCACGGCGCGTGCCTAAGTGTGAATGATAATCAATTCCAAAAAACAAATCAAACACGCAATCCTCTTTTGATGCTACTCCAAAAAATCCACCCATTGTTCTTCCTTTCTTTACTTGAAGTAAGCCACACCGGACTCAAATAATCTTAAATCCTGCTCTCCGTAAATATTTATTGCAACATTTCTGCCGCGGCGCTCGGAGTGCGCCATTTTTCCAAGCACACGCCCATCGGGACTTGTAATACCCTCAACCGCCATGTAAGAGCCGTTGATATTCCACTCCTCGTCCATCGTCGGATTTCCGTCGGCATCGACATATTGTGTCGCCACCTGACCGTTCGCAAACAATCGCTCCATCCACTCCTTGGACGCAACAAACCGTCCCTCTCCATGTGAAGCCGGGTTGCAGTAGACCGCTCCCGTCTTTGCCTCTAAAAGCCATGGGGACTTATCTGTTACCACTTTCGTGTATACCATCTTGCTGATATGGCGTCCGATCGTATTATAAGTCAGGGTTGGCGAATCCTCTGTCTGCGGACGAATCTCCCCGTACGGCACAAGTCCCAGCTTGATCAGAGCCTGAAATCCGTTGCAGATACCAAGCGCAAGTCCGTCTCTCTGCTCTAAAAGCTCCATCACCGCCTCGGACAGCTTTGCATTGCGGAAGGCAGTCGCAAAGAATTTCGCAGATCCCTCCGGCTCGTCGCCTGCCGAGAATCCGCCTGGGAACATAATGATCTGTGCCTGACGGATCGCCTCTGTAAACACATCGACAGATTCCCGAATATCCTCGGCGCTTAAATTCTTAAATACCCGCACGATCGTATCCGCTCCGGCACGCGCAAACGCACGCGCGCTGTCATACTCACAGTTCGTTCCCGGAAAGACCGGAATAAATACCTTCGGTTTTGCAACCTTGTTCTTGCACACATAAATATTGTTTGCCTGATAAATGCCTGTGTCTACTGTCTCACTCCGGTCTGTCACACGGGTTGGGAATACCTTTTCCAATGTTCCCGTCCACGCCATGAGCGCTTCCTCCATCGTGACCCGCATACGCGCTTTGCCGTTCTCATAAAGGAATACCTTTTCTGCATTGACACTGCCGATCTGCTGCATGCTTGCTGTAAGTCCCGCTGCGCACAGGGCTTCCTTCACCTCGTCTGCCCGTTCCGGTCTCACCTCCGCCACAAGATCGCCAAAGCCCGGAGCAAACAGGATTTCCTCGGTCACGCTGCCCTCTAATGTCACGCCAAGCTGATTGCCGAACGCCATCTTACTGACTGCTGCCGCAAGTCCTTTTCCATCCAGGGCATAAGCAGATATGATCACACCCGCTTGGATCAGCTTATGCACAGCGTCATAGAGCTTCATCACCTGCTCATAGACCGGCAGATCATAAGCATCCTTTTCAATCCGAAACAGCACCAGTCGGTTTCCTGCCGCTTTCAGCTCCGGCGTAATGATCTCCTTTTCTTTTGCCACATCGACCGCAAAGGAAACAAGTGTCGGCGGAACATCAATTTCATTAAAGCTTCCCGACATAGAGTCCTTTCCCCCGATGGAGGGCAGTCCAAAGCCTATCTGCGCACGGTATGCACCGAGCAGCGCCGCAAACGGCTGGCTCCAGCGTCTTGCATCCCCGCTCATTCTGCGGAAATATTCCTGGAACGTAAAGCGCACCTTCCGGTAATCGCCGCCCGCTGCCACGATCCTTGACAAGGATTCCAATACAGCATACACTGCGCCGTGATACGGACTCCATGCGGACAAATACGGGTCAAAGCCGTAGGACATCATCGTGACAGCGTCGGATGTTCCCGAAAGGACCGGAATCTTTGCGACCATGGACTGTGTCTCCGTCATCTGATATTTTCCGCCGTACGGCATATAGACGCTGCCTGCGCCGATAGAGCTGTCAAACATCTCGACAAGTCCCTTCTGTGAGCAGACATTTAAGTCTGCCAGCTCTGCCAGCCATGCAGCCTTAAAATCACCCTTCTTTGCTGCCTCCTCCACCGTGGACGTGCTGATCCTATGCAGATAATTCTCCTTCGGATCGGGCATATCGACTGCGACATTCGTCTCCTGATGCGCACCGTTCGTATCCAAAAATGCCCGTGAGAGATTTACGACTTCTTTTCCTCTCCACTCCAGTACCAGTCTTGGCTCTTTTGTCACGACAGCGACCGTAACTGCCTCCAGATTTTCTTCCTTTGCAAAGGCAAGAAATTTTTCCTCATCCTGCGGCGCTACAACGACAGCCATACGCTCCTGTGATTCCGAAATCGCAATCTCCGTGCCGTCAAGTCCGGCATATTTCTTCGGTACCATATCAAGCCGGACGCGCAGACCATCCGCCAACTCACCGATGGCAACCGACACGCCGCCCGCACCGAAATCATTGCACTTCTTGATCATATGAGCGACCTCCTCCCGCCGGAACAGGCGCTGTATCTTGCGCTCCGTCGGGGGATTTCCCTTCTGCACCTCCGCGCCGCAGACCGTTGTGGACTCGGTATTGTGCGCCTTGGAAGAACCGGTTGCACCGCCGATGCCGTCGCGTCCGGTGCGTCCTCCCAATAAAATGATAATATCGCCCGGATCGGAGGTCAGCCGCTGTACGGCACGTCTTGGCGCTGCGCCCAAGACAGCGCCGATCTCCATGCGCTTTGCCACATAATCAGGGTGATAGATTTCCTTGACATATCCGGTCGCAAGTCCGATCTGATTGCCGTAGGAGCTGTAGCCATGCGCAGCCTCACGCACCAGCTTTTTCTGCGGCAGCTTTCCCTCCATGGTATTGCCGACAGACACGGTCGGATCTGCCGCGCCTGTCACACGCATTGCCTGATAGACATAGGTGCGCCCGGAAAGCGGATCACGGATTGCTCCGCCAAGACAGGTCGCCGCCCCGCCAAACGGCTCAATCTCTGTCGGGTGATTGTGTGTCTCATTCTTAAAGTTGACAAGCCACTCCTCCGTCACACCATCGACCTCGATCGGCACGACAATGGAGCAGGCGTTGATCTCGTCCGACTCCTCCTGATCAGAAAGCTTTCCCTCTTTCTTCAGACGCTTCATCGCCATAAGCGCAAGATCCATCAGACAGACAAACTTATCATTTCTTCCTGCATAAAGCTTTTGATGCGTTTTCAGATAATCCTGATATGTCTCCTCCATAGGTACGCGGTAATAACCGTCGTCAAATACAACCTCCTTTAGCTCCGTAGAAAAGGTTGTGTGACGGCAGTGATCGGACCAATAGGTATCTAATACTCGGATTTCTGTCACAGACGGATCGCGTTTTTCCTCATTTTTAAAATAATTCTGAATATGTAAAAAATCACGGAACGTCATTGCCAGTCCGAGTGAATCATAAAGCTTCTGCAGCTCGTCCTCCGCAAGCCGGCAAAATCCCGCAAAAATCTCTACATCCTTCGGCTCGTCAAAGGTCTGTACCAGCGTCTTTGGCTTTTCCATGCCGCTCTCTCTGGAGTCCACCGGATTGATGCAGTGCTTCTTGATCGCTGCAAGCTCCTCCTCGCTGATCTCTCCCTCAATCACATAGGTCACGGCTGTGCGGATCAATGGAGTCTCCTCCTCGTTTAACAGCTTGACACACTGCTCAGCAGAGTCTGCCCTCTGATCAAACTGCCCCGGAAGAAATTCCACAGAAAAAGCACATCCGCCGTTTTGGTCAAATTTCTCCTCATAAATAACATCGACCGGAGGCTCTGAAAATACAGTTCCCAATGCCCTCCGATACGTCTCCTCCGAAATATGTTCCATATCGTAACGGATCAGCTCGCGCACGCCCGTCACGCCTCTGATTCCAAGATAATTTCTGATCTCCTCCCAAAGCTCCTTCGCCTTGACCGCAAACTCCGGTTTTTTCTCCACATAAATTCTTCTTACCTTGTCAAAATCTGCATTGCTCATATGATTTTCCTCCATCCTGACATCACCGATTCTATCTTCGGGTACAGTGTAGCATGATTCTTTCAATTAGAATAATTAATATATTTAATCTTATTTATTATAGATATTAATATATTTAAAGCTCATAGGTTCTATTTGACACAATTATAAGTCAGGCTTATAATTTAGCTGTTACATGCAATTTCACAGAAACGAGGCACTATGGATATTAATTATGAATTATACAAGGTTTTTTATTACGTCGCAACCTCTCTGAGCTTTTCCGAGGCAAGCAAGCAGCTTTTTATCTCGCAGTCTGCCGTCAGCCAGTCCATAAAAACATTAGAGCGCAAGCTGGAGCAGCCGCTTTTTATCCGAAGCACGAAAAAGGTACAGCTTACGCCTGCCGGAAAAGTGCTCCTTAAGCATATCGAGCCTGCGATGAATCTGATCTCCCGTGGGGAAAGCCAGCTCCTAACCTCCGGCAGCCTCGGCTTCGGTCAGCTCCATATCGGCGCGAGCGATACCATCTGCCGCTATTTTCTCGTTCCCTACCTCAGACAATTCCACCGAAAATTTCCGCATGTGCCCATCAAAGTCACAAATGCAACCTCTCTCAGTTGTGTGGAGCTATTGGAACAGGGCAGAGTCGATGTGATCATCACAAATTTTCCAAATGCAAAGCTCAATCAGTCCTACATACGAAAGACTGTCAGAAGCTTTACGGATGTATTTATCGCGAACCCCGCCTATTTTCATCTGAAACAGCAGGAGCTTTCTTTTCAGGAATTAAACGAATACCCCATTCTGATGCTCGACCGAAAAAGTACAACGAGCGAATTTCTGCACCATCTGTTTTTGCAGCATCAGCTTGAGCTTATTCCCGAAATCGAATTGAGCAGCAACGATCTGCTGACCGACCTTGCGCGGATCGGACTTGGCATCGCTTTTATCCCGGACTATTGCCTAAGCCGCGAGTCAAATGAGCTTTTTATCGTGCGCACCAAAGAAAAGCTGCCCTCCAGACAGATGATCGCCGCGGTCAATCCGATGCTGCCGCCATCTGCCCCGACGGAGGCGTTTCTTGCGCTACTCCCTGATGTGCAGCCGCTTGCTCCGTCTGCCGGCTCTCCTGCTTAGCCCAAAACTCCTCCAGATACCTTTTGACATTTTCTTTCGAGCAGACCGTGTACTTCTCCCACTCTCTTGGGAAAAGCGCACGGGAATCGCTCTGTAAAAAACGCTCGTCCAACAAAGCGATAACGCCGACGTCATCCACCGTGCGGATAACGCGCCCTGCTGCCTGCAGCACCTTATTCATCCCGGGATAACGATAGGCATAATCAAAGCCAGCCCCCAAACGCTCCTCATAATAATGCATCAGTATGTCCCGCTCATTGCTCATCTGCGGCAGACCGGTGCCCACGATGACCGCACCGATGAGCTGCTCATTTTTCAGATCGATTCCCTCTCCAAAAATCCCGCCGAGCACGCAGAACGCCGCAAGCGATCCTTCACGACGCCTTGTTTCCTCCGCCGAAAAGGCAGTCAGAAACGCCTCGCGCTCCGCCTCCTTCATGCCCGGCTGCTGAAGAAGCGCAAAAACCGTTCCCTCCGCACTGCTTTCCACGCAGCGCCCCTCCCCTGCGCAGACAAGCTCCTCCACGCCATCCATTGCGCAAAAAACCTCATACACCTGACGCATCATCTGATAGGAAGGAAAAAATATCATATAATTTCCCTTTTTCGCCCGTGCCGTCACTGCCGCATAAGCGGCGATCCGTGCAAACTCCGCTTCATTTCTTCTTGTATATCTGCTGCTCACATCGCGTCCGAGCAAAAGCAGCCGCTGGCTCTCCGAAAATGCTGTCTTGGCATAGACCGCATAATTGTCTTTTTTCGCAGAGAGCAGATTCTTATAATATCCGATCGGCAAAAACGTCGCCGAAAAGAAAATCGTCGCGTTGCCCTTATCAAGCCGCTTCTGCAAATTCAAGGACGGATCGACGCAGTAAAGCTTCATCTGAAATCTGCCGTCTCCGGTATGCTCTGTGTAGATCACATACCGCTCGTCCACCCATTCGTAGATCGTGATAAAATTCCGCAGCTTTAAATAAAACTCCGTCACTTCTTTCCTCTCCGCAAAATCTGTCCTCTTCTGCAAAAATTCATCCAGCCCCGCGGCAAGACGCATCAGCGCAAACAAAAAGCTGCCGATATTTTCATAGACCCTGTAGGTCTCACATTCCCGCTTATAGGAAAGCAGAATGCGATTGCATTTTTCAAATTCCTCCGCCAGCCGGGCATCATATTGACGGACCAGCTTCTTCCCCGCAAGAAAATCTTCCTTATAAAGCGCGGCGCTGTACATATCGCGGCTGCGCTCCACAAGATTATGTGCCTCGTCGACAAGAAAAATATAATCTCCCCTCATTCCCTCGGCAAAAAAACGCTTAAGACAAACGTTTGGATCAAAGACATAATTATAGTCGCAGATGATATTGTCTGCCCATGACACGGCATCCAGACAAAGCTCAAACGGACAGACCCGATAAGCATCCGCCTGCTCCAAGATCACCTCTCTCGACAAGACGTCCTTCCTTTGCAGCAGATCATAAACTGCGTCGTTGACCCTGTCATAGTGCCCCCTCGCATACGGACAATGGACGGGATTACAGTCCATCTCCTCGCATTTGCAAAGCTTTTCCTTCGCCGTGATCTGGATGATCTTTGCCTGATAGCCGCCCCTTTGCAGCAGCTCAAACGTCTCTTTTGCGACACCTGCCGTAATTGTTTTTGCTGTCAGGTAAAAAATTTTATCTCCCAGCTCCTCGCCCACCGCCTTAACTGCCGGAAATATCGTAGAAATCGTTTTTCCCACACCGGTCGGCGCCTGAATAAATAAATTTTTTCTGCGGGCGATGGTGCGGTAAACATCCGAGGCGAGCTCCTTTTGTCCCTTTCGGTATTCATACGGAAAAACCAGTCGTTTGATGGACGCCTGCCGCAGTCTGCGCCATTCAAACTGAAAATCCGCCCACTTTTTATACTCCTGCACGAGCTGTAAAAACCATTGTGCAAGCTCCTCAAACAAAAACTCCTCCTGAAAATAACGAATCTCCTGCGTATCAAGATTACAGTAAGTCATCTGAATCCGAATCTGCTCAAGATCGTGCTGCACCGCATAAATATAGGCATAGCACATCGCCTGCGCACGATGCACGGCAACCGGCGCCGTAAGAAGCTCCGGCTTTTGATATACCCCCTTGATCTCATCGATTGTCACGCGCACGTCATGCGGCAGATGTATCTGATTGTAATCATCGGCATAGGTATATGTCTCCCCATCCTCACGCTCAATCAAAATACCGTCTGCCCTGCCATCAATGATAAGCTCGTAATCGCCCTGATCCAACGCAATGCGCAGCGGTACCTCTGCGTGATAATTAGCCCCCATGCCCCTTTGGATCTTTCGATGTATGCGGCTGCCCGCCTGCATCGCCTCCACGGAGCTCCCGCGTCCCTGCCGGTTGTCAATGTCTCCCTCCCGCAGCAAAAACTCCACAAAATTTCGGACCGATATTTTAATGATCCCCTTTTGATTCTCTTTTTTCTGTTTACTCATAAGCCTTAGATTCTTCCATTCAGCCGTGCCTGACGCTATTCCTTGCGAAATTCATCCATTATTTTATCTATTGATACCATTCCATTTTACCACAATTCCAAACAACGCGCGACACGCTTCGCGAGCCGCTCTTATGTCAAAAAGAGAAGCTGTCTCCCGACAGCTCCCCTTTCACACACAGACCTTAGCAGACTGCATATTTTTGAATATTTTCTTCAAATGTACGGTCGTTCACACCATACTTAATTGTCAGCTCCTTGCCGAATCCAAGATACAGCATACCAAGCAGGGACTTTGCATCAATCACCGCCCGATTATAGAAAACATCAATGTCAAAATCACATTTTCCGGCAGCATTTACAAAGTCCTTTACCTCATCTGTGTCAGATAATCTGATTTTCTTCTCAAACATTTCTTTCATCTTCCTTTCTTCTCAAAAACACAACAAATGCATACGGCTGCCTTATTCGCTACGGCATTATTCCATAATTTTTGCCGTTTGTCAAATTTTTATACATTTGCGCGGTTCTTCGTTTTAAGGCATTTTCACAATTCTTTGACAGATTTTTCGGCAAAATCCGCGCGAAATACTTTTGTATTTTCTGTTTCCAAACAGATACCGCACAATCCTTGTGCACTTCTCTCAAAAACCGGTTTCTTTTCTTCTATTTTTAGAGGTTGTTACAATCATTTTTGTTTCAAAGGCGATCAAACGCCTCTCAAAAGCTCGATATTGCGCTTTAAGGAATCGACTGCCGCATCGATTTCCTGTCGCGTCGTATCCTTTCCCAGTGTCATGCGCACAGTTCCCGCAGCATACTCCTTTGGCACGCCAAGCGCCTCTATCACATAAGAAATCCTGCTCTCTCCCGTATTGCATGCCGAGCCTCCCGATGCGCAGATTCCCTCCTCGTCCAACAGAATCAGGAGCGTCGCCCCGTCCACGCCCGCAAAACTCATGCTGACATTTCCCGGCAGCCGTCTGGTGCGGTGTCCGTTGATGCGCGCCTGCGGAATCTCATGCGTCACCTTCTCCATCAGATAATTACGCAGCATCGTCTCTCTGCGGATTCTCTGACGCATTCCATGCATCGCAAGCTCTGCCGCCTTTCCCATACCGACAATTCCCGGCACGTTTTCTGTCCCGGCACGCTTTCCCTGCTCCTGACTCCCTCCATGAATAAAAGACGGAAGGGGAACCCCCTCCCTGACATAGAGAAAGCCCACACCTTTCGGTCCGTGGAATTTATGTGCGCTTGCGCTTAATAGATCAACGGGGTACTGACGCACCGAAATGGGAATCTGCGCATATGCCTGCACCGCATCGGTATGGAATAATATGCCGTGCTCTCTGGCAATTCTTCCGATTTCCATTACAGGCTCTATCGTTCCGACCTCATTATTCCCAAACATGATCGTAATCAAGGTCGTATCCTGCCGGATTGCCTGCTCCAATTCTTCGGGCGAAATCATTCCGTCCCTGTCTACCTCAAGATAAGTCACCTGATACCCCAGACGTTCTAAATATTCGCACGAATTTAACACCGCATGATGCTCGATCTTGCTTGTGATGATATGACGTCCCCTTGCCTTTAATGCGCCGGCAATCCCCTTCACTGCCCAGTTATCCGACTCGCTTCCTCCCGAAGTAAAATAAATTTCTGATTTTTTTGCCGAAAGTGATGCCGCAATCTGCTCCCTTGCATGCTCGATTGCTTCTTTTGCTTCCTCACCATATTGATACATCGTCGATGCATTTCCAAATTTTTCCTGAAAATACGGCTGCATCGCTTCCTCCACAGCCTCCGAGAGTTGTGTCGTCGCCGCATGATCCAGATAAATACCTTTATATGTTTGACTGCTCATGTTTCCCCCTCTATTTACATATATTGAAAGGATCGAACATTTGGAGGTCCTGTTGCCAAGAATTTATCTTCCCAAACATCCTGTTTCTGAAAACTCTTTCAAAAGCTCCTTGATCACCGGTACGCTGCTCTTAACGATTGCCGGTGTTTTGACCCGAATTATCGGCTTCTTTTATAGAATATTCCTTTCCCGCGTGATTGGTGCAGAGGGGCTTGGCATTTACCAGTTGACTGCTCCCGTGATGGCGCTTGGCTTTGCCATTACTTCCACGGGCATCCAGACTGCTATCTCCCGCTTTGTCTCAAACGAGATCGGAAAGAAAAATCCGGGCGGCGCAAGAAGCTATCTTTTTTGCGGACTCTTGCTCTCCCTGCTCTTATCTGTCTTATTCAGCGTGATCCTCTGGAAAAATACGGATTTTATCGCACGCGCATGGCTCGGCGACGCTCGCTGTGCACCGCTTTTGTCTATCCTCTCGCTCTCCTTTGTCCCAAGCTGCATCCATGCCTGTATCAACGGCTATTATTATGGCTTAAAAAAAACAGGTGTACCGGCGCTCACGCAGCTTGCCGAGCAGATCGCGCGCGTTGCCATTGTCTATGTGCTTTTTCAAATTTACACGGAGCAGCAGCAAAGTGTTCCGCTCTCTGTCACCATGTGGGGCGTTGTCATCGGCGAGATAGCAAGTACGCTTGTTTCCGTAAGCTGTATCCGTGTGCTTTCTGGCACAACGGACAGAGGTCTATCCATGGTTACCTGTACCAAAAACCTCCTTGCCATGGCTGCGCCCTTAACCGCAAACCGTGTCATCCTCAATCTTTTTTCCAGCTACGAAAATATTATGATCCCAAACAGACTTCGCCTGTTTGGCTATGAGTTCTCCGACGCGCTGAGCGTTTACGGCATCCTGACCGGCATGACCATGTCCGTTGTAATGTTTCCGTCCGTCATCACAAACTCCGTTTCTGTTCTCCTGCTCCCCGCTATCTCAGAAGCGAAAGCTGCCGGAGACGACGCCCTGATCCGACGGACGTTAAAAAAGACGATTGAATCCTGCCTCTCGCTTGGCTTCCTCGCGACGCTGGCATTTTTATTTACCGGAGATTTCCTCGGCAACTTCCTGTTCGGGAATGCACTTGCCGGAACATTTATCACAACACTCGGATGGATCTGCCCGTTTCTCTATCTCAGCTCGACCCTAAGCAGCATTCTTCACGGTCTTGGTTTCCCCGGACTGACCTTTGTGCTGAATCTGATTTCCTGCGGCATAAGGATTCTCTTTGTGTTGTTCGCTGTTCCGGTCTTTGGCATCAAAAGCTACCTCTGGGGAATTCTTCTCTCACAGGCGGTGCTTGCATTCCTTGCGATCATTCTGCTTCTTCACATGACAAATAACAAGCGACACGCTTCGTGCGACACACTTATGTGAAACAAAGAATCCCGCAAACGAGATCCTCCGCCTACGGCAGGTCGCATCAGCGACACAGTTCCATTCCGCCGCAGTGCGATCCGCCGGAGGGGTTTTGCTTTATAGGGAAACAAAGTTTCCTATAAAGCAAGAAAACAGGCATAAATAAACCTTCAGGCAGAGGTGCGCTTCTCTCACCTCTGCCTGAAGGTTTATAATACCTAATCTCTATTCCACAAATGCTTAGGGTAAAGCCCTGATGCCTTAAGGTTCCTGATTGCCTCCCAAACGACCGGCTTATCCTCCCTGTAGGTCACCCCATACCATTTGTCCGTAGTTGTCAGCACCTTCACGGACGCCTTACCGGCTGTCAGAAGATTGCTGACGACTGTCGGGAGAAAATACTCACATTTAAGCGGATTCTCCTCCAGTCCCTTCTCTAAAAAAGACGCAAAGCCGTTTTCAAGCTCCGTCAAAAATCCTGCCGTAAAGCCCCACATATTCATGGAAACAATCGCGTCATCCGGCAGGGAAATCCATGTTCTGCCGTCATCATCAGTATAAGCAGCGCCGCCATCCCGTTTCTCAATCCGCGTACGCTCCGTCACACGAACAAGCTCGCCCGCATCACTGATCTCACAGACACCGCGCGACACATGCCCGTTTTCCGTAAGTGTATTTTTAAGCTGATACCCAACCATCGCATAGCGGTATTTTTCATCATCCTCATGCGAAACCAGATAATCATAAATCTGCGCAAATGCGCTTCTTCCATAGTAATCGTCCGCATTGATCACTGCAAAGGGACCGTCAATGACATCCTTGCAGCTTAAGACGGCATGCGCCGTTCCCCACGGCTTCTGCCGACCGGCGGGAATCCCATACCCGTTCGGAATATTTGCAAGGTCCTGATAAACATAGGCAGTCTCCAGCTCCTTCCCGATACGATTTCCGATCGCCTCCCGAAAATCTCTTTCGTTCTCCTTTTTGATAATAAATATTACCTTATCAAAGCCTGCCCGTTTCGCATCAAAAATAGAAAAGTCCATCATGATATGACCCTCGGCGTCCACCGGGTCAATCTGCTTTAAGCCTCCGTAACGACTCCCCATTCCTGCTGCCATAATTACCAGTACCGGTTTTTTCATTGCATTTCCTGCCTTTCCTGTCAAATTGTATACCATTTGATCTCGTTTGCTTTCAGATGCAATGCAAAGCTGCTTCCGTCGCCGCGGTAAACCGTTGTGCTCTGCGGCTCGTAGGTGTTATTTACGACACAATATTTCCCATTCTTCACATAGGCATGCACCTCAACATGAACGTTCGTTGAGAACCACTGGGTCAAAGCCTCCTGCTCGCTGTGCGCACTCCACATGATACTTCGGTAGAGAACTCTGCTGTTTTCAAAGCTGTACGGCAGACCGCTGATATAGACGCAGCGTCCCTTTCCATAGGCATTCACTGCCATCTGCACCTCTTTCTCCCTCTGTACCAAGATCTCCGTACCCTCGTAAGCATAGACGCTCTTTTTGCCCTCGCCGAAATCAACCTCATCGGCAACATCTGCGAGAATAAAATGGTCTCTGTGCTCCTCCCAGTTATACTTGTCGTAATTTAAGGTGAAACCTGTCTCCTTCTCTACGCCAAGCATCCCGGCAAGCTGAAGGTAATGACCCTGATACTGATGGCCGGAAGGCTCTCCGACTCCGATAAAGCCGCCTCCGTTATGCACAAAAGAACGGATTGCAGAAGAAATCTTTGGATTCTCCCAGACACTGCCGCCGGTATGCGCCGTATCAGCGTCCCCGACATTGATGATGACATCAATCGTATCAAGAACAGACGCGTCTTTTAAAATATCGTCAAAGGAAATAAACTTCACGTCAAACGGTGCACCGGAAAGCGCCTCGATAATCCCTGCGTAGCTGTAATTCTGCTTCTGATACAGTGCGTGGTGCACCATATGGCAGCCCCAGCTCCTGATCTTGCCCCAGCTATTTAACACAGCCACCGTTTTCGCACAATACGGCGTCGTGCCTTTTGCATTCTCATAAAGCTCACGGAACTCATCGCATACACTTTCAACATAATCGATAAACTCTGGAAAGTCAAGCGCAAGCTTCAAATAGCCGCCGTAACCGATACGGTCTATGGGCTTTCGCAAAATCGCGCGCCGCGCCGTCACCCAGTTTTCCTTTGCCTCCTTCACCGGATCGCCGCCCTCATGGAACGTATCCGGGAAGAAATACGGCAGAAACCGTCCTTCTGTATACTTCACGCCCTCAATATCGGAAATTAAGCGCAGGGTGCTTCCGTTTCCGACGCTTCCCACCACAGAATCAAGTCCGATTCCTGCAAATTCATCCATAAACGGCTCTGTCCCAATCCAGTGGTCTCCTAAAAACATCATGGCTTCCTTGCCGCACTCATGCGTAATGTCCACCATTTCTTTTGCAAGCTTTGCAACCTCTCTCCGCTGAAATGCCTGAAAGTCCTTAAACTCTTTGCTAGGCACACGATACTGATTGTTGTAATATCCCTGATCTATGATATATTCCGGGCGGAACGGATAGCCGACCTCTTTTTCAAACTGCTCTAGGATATATGGGCTGACCGATGCGGAATAACCATACCAGTCTACATACTTTTCCCGTTTCAGCTCATCGAACATCAGGGTAAACTGATGGAAAAATGTCGTATAGCGGATAACGTTGACATACGGATGCTCCTCACAGAAGCTGCGCAGACGCTCCATCGAATATTTACGGGTCTTTGGCTGGCGCACATCAAAGGTAATCTGATGCTCAAAATCTTTCCAATCGTTTGTCACCGCATTATACATATGCACCGGATCCCAGATCAAATATGCCAGAAAGCTCACCGTATATTCGTGAAACGGCTCTGCATCATGAATCTGCACGCAGCCGGTCGCCTCGTGATACTCCCAGCTCTCTGTGGGAACGATTTCGCCGGAGGAACGGTCAATCACCTCCCACCAGCGTTTTATATCGTCCCTTGTATTGACCTGCATGAGCTCATCGGAAATGCCTTTCATCAGTGGAATCGCCAATTCCTTCCCCTCTGCCGCATAAAATCCTGTCATAATATAGCACTGCTGCACCTCGTCCGGGTTCGCCTTTGCCCATGCATTATCCTTCCTTGTCGTATAATAGGTCGCATAGATCTTAGCGTCCGTCTCCTTAAGCTCCTTGGGAAACTCTGTACCATCGCAGTCGCGAATGGCATCTGCGCCCCAGCGCTTTAACAATTCAATCGTCTCCGGTACAACATCCAAATTCGTCGGGATCGTCACACGTCCTGTCTGCTTTTCTAACTTCTGTTCACTCATTTTCTGACCGCTCCTAATTTTTTCTTGTTCTTTTGTTTATTATAGCGTACTTTGTCCCAAACTGTTACTCATATCTTGCTGACTATTTTAGAAATCTTATCTTCTTTTTCTTTATTTCTCTTGCTTTTTGTTGTAATATCTTGCGAATTTTATGTTTGTGTTCTATACTGTTTCTAACAGCGGAATATCCTGCACGATATGCAAGGAGGGAGAAACGATTATGAGCAACCAGAAATTTAATTTAGAAAACACGACGCTTCCCCAGCTTTCCTTTCGTCTGCTGTCAATTTCTGCGTCAAAATATGAAAATGACTGGGAGAGCTTTCCTCACAGCCATTATTATACGGAAATCTTCTTTATAAAAAGCGGTACGGGACATATGAAAATTGAAAACGAATCTATTCCGCTTGCCGCCAACAATCTTGTTTTGATCGGGGCACAGGTACTTCACACGGAATTTTCCAATCCGTCCGCTCCCCTTGACTATTATGTTCTCGGCGTAGAGGGTTTAAAGATCAACACGGATCGACCGGTGGAATACAGTGTTGTGAATGCTTCGTCCAATGTTGCGCAAATACGGCAATGCTTTGACAATATCCTGTCAGAGATGCACAACCGCCCGGAGGGCTATGCCGAGGTCTGCCAGCACTATCTTGCGATCCTTGTGCTGCTCATCTGCCGCAAAGACCACATCTCTTACGAACTCGTGGACGCTCCAAACAGCAGTCACGAATGTCATAAGGTGAAACGCTACATTGAGACAAACTATCATGATAAGATTACGCTGGATTCTCTTGCCTCCAACTGCAATCTGACAAAATATTACCTAAGCCATAAATTCACAGAATTTTATCGAAAATCTCCGATCGCCTATCTGACGGAGGTTCGGATCACAGCCGCCAAAGACCTGCTGAAAACAACAAATCTCAGCATTGAGGAAATCGCAAGCGGGACGGGTTTTTCCTCCAGCAGCTATTTCTCACAGACCTTTCAGAAATTCTGCCATATGTCGCCGCAGCAATACCGCAAAGCTCAAACAAAAACAGCATCCGTATCGGATAAATAAAAAAGGGGCTGTAAAAAAAGTCCCCTAATAGAAAAATCGCTCAGACCTCACGG
>Garnier_p1__coassemble_553_pt1 | contig 28500 bp, 28 predicted proteins | sample Garnier_p1__metabat2_high_PE_021 | metagenome-assembled genome bin Garnier_p1 | reverse complement strand
CTTTTATCCTTATTGCCAATTCTTCGTTGGTCATGGTGCACGCCCTTTCTGGTGTCTTGCTCATTTTTGAGCGCAAGTGTTTACAAGGTTTTACAAGGTTCTAAAACGGCAAAACGTTCGTTTTGGTAATGCTCCACGATTGCAACGCAACGTTCGTTATTGCAACGTTGCAAACGCCCCCGATCATCTGAAAAAGAAAATCGGGGGCGTTCCTCTTACGCCGTTACTGCCTGATAATAGATTGCTTTTGCTTTATTCTTAAGCACAAACGCATCATACACAATACGCCCCTCTACAAGCGTACCATTAATGCCCGGCGGGTTTACATGCGTGTTGTAGTCCTCCAGCTTTGTAGGTGCTACCGTTGCGCACGGATGTGCAAGCATGAATCCGAAGTTCTCCGGCAAGCGTGCTGCTGCAATCTTTAACGTCACAGCTCCGTCAATGTTGGCGATCACTCCCCGCATACGCATATCGTTTCCGATTTCCGTCTCCATGGTAATATCCTTACATTTTTTCATGAGCAGATAAACCGCAGGCGTTACCGTTAAAACGCGCCCCGTCTCCGGGACAAGTGCATCATCCAACGCCGCCGACGCCTTCACGATCTCATCATAGATATTGTCAGATGTCAACGCTACCGCATCGGGCTTATGCCCTGCGCCGTCTACCATGACGGAAAATGTGTATGTGTCGATTTCCGGTATCACCACTTCCCGAATCTGCCGGGCGAGTGCCGACGCTCCCGTTAATGCTTTCACTGTCTCGTTTTCGTCTAACGCATCAACAACGAATGTAAAAGAGCGGTCTTTTTTTAGCGTTAGCGTCTGTGTTGTGGCATCCAGGTCTTTTACTGCCCCGTATCTGCTCCAATTACCACCGGATGCCCCGTTTCTCCCGTAATCGTTCATCTCTGACGTGCTGATCATGTATATTTTGACCGTATGCGCACCGTCAAAAGAAAAGTCTTGATTCGTGAGTAATGATTTTTTACTTTCCTGCGTGAATATCTCATCCACATAGGGCAGAAATTTTGTAACTAATTCAATTGACATGTATTATCCTTTCTTAAGCCCCATAGCTTGGCGCAAAGCGCTGTCATTTTCCATACGGTTGCTGCTTTGCCTCATCCCCCAAGCTCCTGCGGGCTTGTTTAACTGTTTAATTTCGTTAATCGCTGCATCCAGCGTCTCCGCATCGCTGAATTTTAAAACACCGGCAAGACTTGACGGAAGTCTATTCTCAAAAAGTTTCTCCCTTGCAAGCAAGTTAAGCTCCCTCTGCTCAAGTTCCTTTTCTCTGTTTGCCATGCCGGCAGAATCCATACCGTTATTGCCGTCTGTTTCTGATTCCCTTTTTACGCGGGCAAGGCGTTTTCTGACGATCTCGTCAACCTCTGCCTGTGTAAATGTCCTTTCCCCTGTTCCCTCATTGGCTGCCGGGTCTGCGTTCTGGTTCATGTTGTTATCTTCCATTTTTCTTCCTCCTGTTTAACGCCCTGTAGGCTGATTCAAGTAAATAAAAAGCGCAGGAAATAATAATACACATCACTCTAAACTTGCTGAATGTGTATCATTATTTCCCGCGCCGATATTGATAGGCTTCCAGCGACAAGCGATATGCTCTCACATAAAGCCCACCGCTGGGGTACTCTAAACACTTATTTACTTTCCCTAAGTATGCCACAATGACCGTAAGAAGTCAATCCTTTATTCTGCCGTGTTTTTTGTGTCTATGTATGCCCTTTGATAACGTCCGCTTTGACGTTTCGACAGCTTGCAGGATTTAACGACCGGGCTTAACAGCTTAAGAACCTTGCGGAACTCCTCCGGCTTGTCATATATAAGGCGTATCTTAACCATTCCTAATACCTCCTAGCATCAAGCACCTTTTCCGGCGCATACCTCAATCAGCTTGCAGATAGTGCTTGTCAAGTCTCTATGTAGCCTGTGGAGTGCCTTGCTTAATGCGTCCGGATCCATGTCGGAGCATCCGTCTGTTACCGCCGTTTTCGTCATCCCTAGGAGTGAGTTTATCTCGTAAAATTCAAGTACCAGATCATCAAGCGCCGCCATTCTCTCAAGTGTTTCCATTCTCTCTACAATCCCTTTTTCTCTGCTCATAGCTTACAACTCCTTTCCCTGCTCATAGCTCATTAAGCGCAGTATATAACTTGTCTATAGTTTCCACTTGCGTTTGATATATCATGTTTAGCGCGTCTTCAAGTTCCCCCTTACCGATCGCGCCCCCAGCTGCTACGGCGGTCGTCATAAACCCTAATAGGGCTGTCGTCTCCTTTAATTTACAAAGTTTGTCACCTATTTCTGCTCTGTTCATTTTCTCTTTGCCTTTCTACCGGAAATCTGCTAAAATGCAGATGTACCGGGTTTTTAATGCTTGGTTATCTGGTTACTTGCCCCGTTCGGTGTTGCAGCACCATTCGGGGCGCTTTTTACTTCCTCGATCACTGCTTTTATATAGTCTTTTTTCTCCTGCTCTCTCCTCATGCCGATTGCTGTTTGACATTGAAGCAAAAGCTTCTTATCCTCTGGGTACTTCTCCTTTAAACGTCGCTGAACTTCCCTTATTTGCTCAACTTCAAGCCCCTTAAGCATACGTACTAATTCCATATTATCCATGATTACATCTCCTCTCTATTAGTTCTACCGTGTCTAGCATCAATGGTCTTGCATCCTCTCCATACTTCTCTACCAGCTTTGCACCCTGTTCCGTGCACTCATCCCACTGCTCGTCCGTCTTGGCATCGTGATAGGCTTTAAACAACCGCCATAGGTCAGTATATAGCTGGTATATGGTTTTTAACTGTTCGTCTGTCATGATTCTCCTTTCTGATTGCGGGGTCGCTATACCGCTGGGAACGCCTGTTTATATAAACTTTTTTCATTGGTTTTATAGATTTTTATAAAAGTTTATTTTTTAAGAATATACCGTTACTACCGACCCCTATACTATTAAACCATTATAAAATAAGGCTTTTCATTGGGTCGCTTGTGTGGTCGCTATGTGGTCGGTGGGGTCGAAAACACGTTTTTTTCACATTCCACAAACTCCGATGCCCTAACATAACACTTTTGTCGACCTAGCGATTCAAACGTATGCTTACCGCTTTTTTGCCAACCTTTTATTTTATGGTTCATGATGTTGCTTATGGTTTTTGATGTTTTCATATCCGGCGCATCATTATGCAGTACAGCCCTTGCGATAATCAGACCGCACACATAATCATCATCATACCCGTCAAGAAAACTTTGTATCTGACCGACAAGCGGATCATCTTCCTCAAAATCGACTTGCAGCTTGTCTACATACTCCTTCATCTCGGCAGACAGGACAAGAGAAAACTTACCGCTTTTGTAAATCTCGTATGCTTCAGCCCATGCCTGTTTAAACTCGTTTATAAGCTTGTACTCATCGATAAACAGGCTCTTTTTTATCGGTTCTGCTCCACACTCTAAGGGTAAAAAACGCCGGTTCCCGCTGCGATCATTTAAAAACTGCGGTTCATTGGTAGTGCCAATAAAAACGCAAGTCCTTTTCCGCTGCTCGCTTCTGCGCTCATACGCTCCGCGGTACTCATCCGATAACGCCGTAGTAAATGCCTTGACCGCTTCAACCCCAGACTTCATCCCCATAAGCTCATTAAACTCTACAATTAGCTTTCCCTGTATCTTCTCTGCTGCCTTCCGCTCATCGTATATGCTTTTCATGTTCTCAAGATACCAGTCGCTATTGCAACACAGCTTCATGAAAAAAGATGACTTGCCGATGCCCTGCGGACCAGATAATACAAGTATGTAGTCAAATTTCGTTCCCGGACTGAATGCCCTGCTTATAACGCCAAGCATCAAAAGCTTCATGCATTCGCCTGTATAGTCCGATCTCTTTACACCAAGATAATCTGTTAATAGGTGCTCAATTCTCGGCATTCCGTCCCACGATACGCTATTCAACATATCCACAAACGGATTGAATTTATTTGTATCAGCCATAATATCAAGCGCAGATAACACCCGCTTTTCTGAATTTATTTTGTAGTATGTCTCCATGTAGTAGAGCAGATACTCGTCATCAATGTTCGTCCACTCCCTCATACATTCCGACTTATTCCACGGCAGCGCCCCTACAACATTTTTCATGTTAGAAAGCGTGTTATATTTTATCTTTCCTGCAAGCTCTGGATCACTTCCCAAAACCGTAATGCAATTTTTTCTTGACTGAACTGGCAAATCTTTATCTTTCTGCATATCAAGCATATTAAAGACAACACCTACCATTTCAGAATCTGCTTGGAAACCTGCGCATTTGTTAATTTCCCTTGATTCTTCTGCCACTCCTTGACCTTCCTTTCATAGTTTTTATTTGTCTGTTCTACCAGCCACTTGCCGACCTCCTGCGTCTGTGCCATTTCATGGGCTATCTGCGTCTTTACATAGAGCGCATAGATATATTTTACCCTCTGGCGGTCTAACTCCTCTAATCGGGCATAGACACGCTCCAGAAATGCAACATCCGTGTACTGATAACCGTAAAGCTTACGACACCAATCCCACCCACAATAAGTAGCAGCGTTTAGGCTCTGATAAAACTGCTCTTTGTTTGGTGTGCTCATGACTTCGCACCGTCATAAATTCGTTCATTGAAGTACTTTGCATTAATTTTCCCACGGCTGATTAGATAATTATTTTCTTTGAGCTCCTCATTAAGCTGCCGGATAATTGTATACGCATGGCTCTTAGAACACTCCATAACCGCAGCCACTTCATCAGCTGTTAAAAACCTCTTTTCATCCATGTACTTTCCTCCTCTCCTACTTCTCGATGAGTTTCTCTACTGGAATATCTAACGCTCTGGCAATCTTTACAGCCGTATCATAATTACAGGATTTGCCGTTTTTAATGCTACAAGCCGTTACTCTTGAAACTCCTGCTTTCTCTGCCATCTGTTTGGTGTTCATGTCTGCATCAATCATTGCACATGTGAGCTTCTTTCTGTCTAATCGCATATTTTCACCTTCTTTCAAAATAGTTTGACACAAGTTTTTTCTTGTGATATATATAATATATAACAAGTTTTTTCTTGTGTCAATGCAAATAACAAGTTTTTTCTTGTGATTAACAAGTTGTTATGTTATCCTCTATATTGAGGTGATAAATATGACAATCGGAGAACAAATAAAGAAATTGAGACAGGCGCAAGGATTATCTCAAAAAAAACTTGGCGAGCTCCTCGGTGTATCTCAGCAAATGATAGGGCAATACGAGAGCCCAAATTCAAATCTAAAATTAGATACAATCAAAAGAATTGCTTCTGTTCTAAAGGTTGATTATACGGAGCTTATTGATTCTGACATATTAGGAGTAGCAGAATACGCAAACGCTGGGAGTTCTTTAGGTATGGAGACATTTAAAACATTTATAAATGACTGGATATTTCCATATAGCGAGGATGAGAAATCAGAAATTCTTCATAAAATAAATTGCGCAATAAAAAAAGGTGTTGATATAACACACCGAGAAAATTACTACTTAAATTTAGAGATAGAATATTCCCACAAAATACTCAATGATTTGCTAGAGCCTTACAAAAATGCAAATATTACAGGCATATTAGAATTAGTTGGATATTTTCTACAATTAAATTACCGCGGTCAAAATAAGGTTTTAGAATATGAGGAAGACTTATTTTCAAGCAATCACTATAAAGCAGACGAATAACCACCGTACCCAAAAGAACGGTGGTTAGCCAAACTTCTAAATCGAACGGGCGCAAAATTGCGCGGGTTGAGATCGGATGAGCCAACTTTGGACAGTCCAGTTCTGCACATTGAAAATATAATATACTTACCAAGGGGGCTTGGTGGGCGGTCATGCCATCCGTTCTGAAACCTTGCAGAAAGGGGATGGTATCATGGTTACATATAACGACTTGTTTACTTTTATCATCATGCTATGTGCTGTGATTACGCTTATTAGTAATTTTAAGCAAAAAAAATAACCGTCCGGCTCCTGGCAGAATCTGACGGTTATTTATAACTTGTAAATATGTTTCACCAGGACGGATAGGCTTCATCTATCTTCCCAGCTCCCTTGTTAAGTGTATTATATGCAATTTTGCCCCAATTTGCAAGACCTAAACAGGATTTTCCCAATCGCACATTGAAAATATAATATACTTAACCGGGCAGCCGGGGGACGTGCTCTCATTCGTTCCGAGCCTTACGGAAAGGATGATGATTATGGTTTCATGGAATGACTTATTTACCTTCGTTATCATGATGATAGCGGTACTGACCTACATAGACCAACATAGAAAACATAAGAAATAGCCGTCCTGCTCTCGTCAAAGTTTAGGAACGGCTATTCTTTATAGCTAAGTATTAAATTCGCCGGGTCGGGTGAAGTGCACTCACCTTCCGACTGCCTTGTTAAGTATATTATATGCAATTACGCCACAATTTGCAAGACCTAAACGGGATTTTCCCTGCGCTGCACATTAAAAATATAATATGCTAAACAAAATAAAAAGAGCCGTTCATAGAACCAGTCAACCATTTAAGAAATGGGGCAAGGGGTTCGAGGACAACTCTCTTGTGTATATTATATGCAATCGTGCAAGATTTTTCAACCCCAAAGTAAAAAACCGCCCTACTCCACCAAAGCAGGACGGTTCATATACCCGAAAGCGGTATAATCGCAACCGATGAAGTCCCAAAATAGGACAACACCAGTATGATATAATCAGCATTTATATTATATCCTTTTGGGGCAGTTCTGGCAAGTACAGAGCTGTATTTTTTATACCCATTTTCACGAAAGGACTGATTTTATGCCGTGCTACTATGATGATCAGCGAAAGAGCTGGTACACAAAATTTTACTATGAGGACTACACCGGCAAGCGCAAGCAAAAGCTGAAACGAGGATTCAAGCGCAAGGGCGATGCACAGGCTTTTGAACGGGAGTTTTTGCTTAATACGGCAAATTCCCCGGATATTGCATTTAAAACGCTTAGAGATGCCTATATAGAGCACTGCACCCCACGCCTTAAAGAATCTACCATACAGCAAAAGCAATATGTCATAAATTGCGACATAGCCCCATACTTTGACAATAAGCCAATCAACCAGATCACGCCGTTAGAGGTAGCGAAGTGGCAAGCTGCCATTCAGTCAAAGGGACTAAAGCCAACCACGCTACGCAATATCAATGCCCAGTTTATTGCCATTATGAACTTTGCCGTCAAATATAAAGGACTGCCTAAAAACCCCTGCATAGAGCCGATGGGAAGTGCTACAAGGGCGCAGGAGAGCATAGACTTTTGGACGTTTGAAGAATATAACGAGTTTATAAAGCATGTCGATGATATACAGTACCGCATATTCTATGAGATGTTATACTATACCGGAATGAGAAAGGGCGAGCTTATGGCTCTCACGCTGCAGGATATTGACTTTTCTAACCTCACCGTGAGGATAAACAAGACACTTTACTATAAAACAAAAAACAAGCGTTCTACACCACCCAAGACAGCCAACAGCAACCGTACAGTATCTATACCGGAAAACGTAGCAGCTGATCTGCTCGAGTATACTAAGCGCGTATACGATATTGATATGGGATATGAACTATTCTTTCTGTCAGTACATGACATCGAAAACTACAAAGACAAGGTATGCAGACAACACGGCATACGCAATATAAGAGTGCACGACCTCCGGCACTCCCATGTATCATTACTGGTTGATATGGGTGTTGATATGTTTCTGATTGCAGACCGTATCGGGGATAATGTTGCAACTGTGCAGCGCACTTATGCCCACCTTTACCCAAATAAAGGGGCAAGCGTAGCGGAAAAGCTCAATAAATTAGTATCACAATAGTATCACAAATAAAAGAGAAGTAACGAACAGCCCATATTTACAGGCTTTTCGATGCTTCTCTTTTACAATCTGCAAGCGATTAAGATTTGATGAATTTCGCTCCTTGACATTCCCCACATTTATCACTAATATCGTTTTGGGAGATTTTCACATAGCTATTTACTCCCCGGCGTAAACAGATTGCTTTTATGGCTCATGTTTCCCTTCGCCGATCTTTCCCGGAATGGAGATTCAAATGAAAAAGAAAGCTGACAAAAAAATAAACCACTTGGGCAAAGACCCGATTCCAAAGCTTGTCGTGCGACTGGCGATCCCTGCCATGCTTGCACAATTTGTCAACGTACTCTACAGCGTCATTGACCGTATGTATATTGGAAACATTCCCGAAATCGGGGAGCAGGCGCTTGCCGGTGTCGGCATCTGCGGTCCCATTGTAACGATGCTCTCCGCCTTTGCAGCATGGGTTGGAAACGGAGGTGCGCCTTTGCTCGCCATCAAATCAGGTGAACAAAATAAAAAAGGAGCGTCCGCCATTTTAGCCAACAGCTTCCTACTGCTGCTCATCATGGCATCGCTCCTTACCGTCCTTGCATATTTTTTCAAAGATTTTCTGTTGATAAAATTCGGCGCGACAGAGATGATTTTCCCCTACGCCGAAGCCTATATGCGCGTCTATCTTGTCGGAACCGTATTTGCCGTGCTCTCGCTTGGCTTAAACCCTTTCCTGATCTGTCAGGGCTTTGCCGGACTTGCCATGACCTCCGTTGTAATCGGCGCGCTTTTTAATCTGATTCTGGACCCGATTTTTATTTTTGGCTTTCACATGGGTGTCACAGGCGCAGCGCTTGCAACAGTGCTCTCACAGGCTGCGTCCTGCCTGTTTACATTATTTGTGCTGCTGCGCGGCCCGGTTCCGATTAAGATTACATTTCACGGCTGCGCGGCAGACACCTGCCTGCGCATCCTTCTGCTGGGAATTACACCGTTTTTGATCATTTTATTTGATAATGTTTTAATTATCATCCAAAACGTCATGTTAAAAATGTACGGCGGCGCTGACAGCGATATGCTTTTGACCTGTAATACGATCGTTCAAAGCTTTATGCTGATGATCACGATGCCGCTAGGCGGTATCACAGGCGGAACACAGTCGATCCTCGGCTACAACTACGGCGCAGCCAACAGCGCCCGCATTCGTCTTGCCCAAAAGCATATTTTAAAAACCGCACTGATTTTTTGCACAGTGATGTTTGTACTCGCGCAATGGAATGCTTCAGCCGGTGTGTTCGTACGACTGTTTACACAAAATACCGCCTATCAGGCACTCACGGTCCGCCTGATCCATATTTATACACTGGGCGTCATCCCGCTTGCCATCCAATATGCCCTAGTCGACGGATTTACCGGCATGAGTCTTGTGGCATTTTCCTTTCCGCTCTCTTTCCTTAGGAAAGGACTCTACATCGGACTTGTCATATTTTTCTCTGTAACGTTTGGCGCTGCCGCGATGTTTTGGGCAGAGCCGCTCTCCGATACGGCAGCCGCCATTTTCTCCGGCACTGTATTCCTATGTGTCATCCCACGCGTGCTGCGCCGACGAGAAACAGCGGTAAAAAGCCTTACTTCTGATTCGCCGGCTCCATATTCACCGAGCGACCCTTGATCTTGGCATTTTTCATGCCCTCAAGGACTTCTCTGCCGTATTCGCGCGGCACTTCCACAAACGTGTACTTGTCGTACATATCAATCGCCCCGACAAGCTTACCCGGCATACCGGACTCTCCTGCGACCGCTCCTAAAATGTCTCCCGGCTTTATGCGGTCGCGCTTTCCGATATTGATAAAGAGACGGACCATTCCTTCCTCCGCTCCCGTATTGTCAAAGTCGAAGTCATCATCTTTCTCAAGCTTTACCTGCCCCAATGCCTGCTTTAAGAACGCTGCAGCAATATCCATTGCCGTGTAATCCGACACGTTGACCTGCTGCTCGATCATGTCGATCATATCCTTTAAATTTTCCTCGTCGATAATACGTCCGATTTCATCAAGTACCTTCTCTGCTTTAATCTGTGCCACATCGTCTGTAGACGGAATCGGCATCGCCATTATCTTCGTCTTACAATAACGCATGATGTCCTTAAGCTTATAGACCTCCTTGCCCTTGACAAAGGTAAACGCGCGCCCGGTCCGTCCCGCACGTCCGGTTCGCCCGATTCTGTGCACATAATACTCGTCATCCTGCGGTATGTCATAATTAAAAACTGCTTCCACATCATCCACATCAATGCCGCGTGCCGCTACATCCGTCGCGATCAAGATCTCTGTCTTTCCGTTTCGGAAGCCTTTCATCACGCGGTCGCGCTGCGTCTGCTTCATATCTCCATGAAGTCCCTCCGCAAAATATCCGCGTCCCTTTAGCTCCTCGGTCAGTTCATCTACCATCCGCTTCGTATTGCAGAATACAAGCGAAAGCTTTGGATTGTAATAATCAAGCAGACGCGCAAGCACCTCCGTCTTGTCGTTGCGCTTTACATCATAATAATACTGCTCAATGCTCGGCACAGTCAGCTCTTTTTTTACTACCTTGATATTCACTGCATTATGCTGATACTTCTTTGTTATCTCAAGAATAGGTCTTGGCATCGTCGCGGAAAAAAGTATGGTCTGTCTTCCCTCGGACGGAATATACTCAAGGATCGTCTCAATATCATCACGGAATCCCATATTTAACATCTCATCCGCTTCATCCAGCACGATCGTATTCACAGCCTCACAGCGTATCGTCTTTCTGCGCAGATGATCCATAACCCGCCCCGGCGTACCGATGATAATCTGCGCGCCGCCCTTTAGCGCCTTAATCTGGCGTGTGATCTCCTGTCCTCCATAGACCGGAAGGATTTTGACGCCATGCATATATTTTGCAAGCTTACGAACTTCATCCGCCACCTGGATTGCAAGCTCTCTTGTCGGAGATAAAATAATAACCTGCGTCTTGCGGCTATTTGGGTCTACCTTATGAAGCACCGGAATGCCAAACGATGCCGTCTTTCCTGTTCCTGTCTGTGCCTGTCCGATCACATCGACGCCGGACATGACAACCGGAATCGCCTGACTTTGGATCGGTGTCGCCTCCTCAAATCCCATTTCCGCAATCGCCCTAAGCACCTGCGGATATAAATCTAATTCATCAAATCTTACTGTCTCCATTCTGTTTCCTTTCTCATTCTTACCGAAAAAAGGGAGCGCCCTGCGCCCCCACACTCTGTTTCTTATCGTTGCTGCGCTATGTCCTACGACCCGCTGTCACAGCACACGCAGTACGTTTCACGATAACATGACTGCCGGAATTTGTCAAGAAATTTTGCCTTTCCACGCTCTCGTCTGCCTATGTAACCCTAACCTGAAACAGGTTAAGGCATCATTCCTATAAAAAGCAATCGATAGAAAGGTATCTCACTCATATTGGCAAAACATTTTTAGCAATCCTTCGTTGAAATGTGAAAATTCGATTGCGGGTTTTCTTTTCTGCTAATATTCTATGCCCGCATATCAAAAAGTTTCCAAAAAGCCGGACGTTTCTTCTCCGGTTATTCAAAAAATTCCACCGGGTCTACCGGAGCACCGTCCTTACGCAGCGCAAAATAGAGATTGCTTCCCTCAACAGAGTAATACTTTGTCGGTTCTGCCACAAATCCAACGACATGACCTGCCTCCACATAATCGCCCTTTGCAAAATTCGGCTCCTTGAGCTGACCATAAACCGCCTCATAGCCGTCTCCCAGATCAACCGTCATCGTACATCCGGTCTCCTCACTGTTGGATATATCCGTAACCTTCCCTTTTGCCACGGCATATACCTTGTCATTCACCTCACCCTCGATAATGACCGCCGGATTATACTTATATTGCTGCAAGGTTGGAAAATAAATAGTTGAATCCATGCTGTAATTAAGAATGACATTGCCCTCCATCGGCCAGAGCAATCCATCCTCCGGCGCAAAATGCAGCGTATTTTTTTCTGCGGCTGTCTGCGTCGTTTCCGCAGGCTTTTGAGGCTCCGGCGTAGCTGCTGTTTGAGGCGCTTGTTCCACGCCCGCCTCTGCTCCGGCATCCGCCGTCTGCGGCACATTTGCCTCCGGTGGCATCGTCTGTGTCTGCTCCTGTACCGGAGGCTTCGGCGGAATCACCGTTGAAACAGACTGTGCATTTTCCGTCTCCTCCTCCGCTGCAAGCTGCTCCTCCTGTAACTCTGCCGCAAGCTCTGCCTCCATCTGCTCGCGCTCCTTTTCCTGCGCGTTACTATAGAGCATTGTGCTCCCTACTGCGGCAATCGCTACGATTGCTCCTGCGATCACATATTGCTTCCGCCTCAAAAATGCGGAGAATCCTTGTTTTTTCATATTCACTCACCATCCATCGTTTATTTTTAACAATAGTGTTTCCTACTTTGGATGGTTTATGCAATTTTTTTATTTTTCCTCCGGCGCGACAGCAAGCTCTGCTCCCGGAAAAAAATAAGCAAGAATCTCCTCATAGCTCTTACCCTCTTTTGCCATAAGCTCCGCCGTATTCTGACTGAGTCCAAAGCCATGCCCAAGCCCCTTTGTGACGATGCGCACCTTTCCATCGATCTCTGCCATCGCAAAGCATGAGGAGGGAAGTCCCATCGCCTCGCGAAATTTTTCCCCGTCATAGGAAACAGTTCCGATTTTCATTGCCGTCACATATCCAGCGGTATCCCTCCGCTCGATCACAACCTCGGCGGGAGCAGACACGGTACTTTCTGGAAAATTCTCCTTACACCTTTTTAAAAATTCCTCCGGCTCCCAATACAAAACGCTAAGATAGTTTTCCGCTACCGCGTCCTGCTCACAGCCCTTTGCCTGCAGATATGGCATAACTGCCTCCGGATAAAGCTCGCTCATCGCTCGGGTGCTTCCCGCACTCACAGCATGATAAGCGGCATAAATATATTCCCCCTCCCAAAGAAGCACCTGCTGTCCTGTAGATCGGACACACTCTGCCAGATACTCATAATTCTCTTTAAAATCATCTCCCCACAGCTCCTTCATTTCGTCCGTGCGCAGAGCCTTCGGCTCCTCGATTCCCCGCATTCTTGCATCATAAAGGTTTGTCCGCGCGATCACGCACTGCGCAAGAATCGCTTCTCTGCTTGCCGAGGTGTTAATTTCCTTTGCCACAATGCCGATAATCTGCTCTGTCTCCTCATCCGATACTCCCTCCTCCGCCATAACCGACGCTGTCCCGTAAAGCAGCTCCTCAAGCTGTACGCGTCTGCTCACGATTAAAATAAAAAGCGGCACAAACAACACAATGATCAGCAATGACAATAGCTTATCTATCTTTCTTTGTATTTTTTCCCTCATAAAAAAATCTCCCTGTCCATTTATTATATGAGACAGGGAGACATAACATGCTTTTTACATCATTGTATTCATCATCTGAAAGGCAGTTTCCATAACACTATAAGTAATGACCACCACCGATACGATATTTAGGCAAACGTAACATACCGTATAAATAATCGGTATTGTCTTTTTTCTGCCGAGTATATACGCTCTCCAAAGATAATAACCGAGGTTAAATAAAATTGCAAATAAAATTAATCCAGTGATTTTATATTTTGCCTTGTTGACCTCTATAATATCCAAAATAACAAAAATGATGTATCCGATAAAAAGCAGATTGCTCAAAATTGCTAAGACCCCTACCGCACCGTTTGCACTGAAATCCATCATCCCATTATTGTCGATTCCCGAAAAGGAAATTGTTGTATATACCATAGATAAAATTAGGCGCAGCGGAAGCAGTACCAATAGAATATTGCAAAAAATATCGCGTACCTGCCCGTACGGTTGGTTTGGCTGTCCGTATGGCTGCTGTCCGTACGGTTGGTTTGGCTGTCCGTATGGCTGCTGCCCGTACGGTTGATTTGGCTGTCCGTACGGCTGCTGTCCATATGGCTGCTGTCCATACGGTTGATTTGGCTGTCCGTACGGCTGCTGCCCGTACGGTTGATTTGGCTGTCCGTACGGCTGGTTTGGCTGACCATATGGCTGATTCGGCTGTCCGTATGGCTGGTTTGGCTGACCATATGGCTGTTGCCCATACGGCTGGTTTGGCTGGCTCTGTTCCGCCTCACTCTGCGGTTGGTTCACCTGCCCCTCCGGCTGTCCAGACTGATTGCTATAATTTTCATCATGATTCGTATCCATGGTTTCCTCCATTCCCAATCGCAGCAGCATGCTCTGCATCCCACACGCTTCCACGCAAATTTTTATTTTTTCTCTCTCTTTCTTCCAATGATATTAGAAAATGCTGCAAACTGCTCAAGCGTCAGGGTCTCCCCGCGCACAGTCAGAGGCATTCCAAGCTCCGCGATACTCTCCTGAATGACTTCCTTGGAAAGCTGGAGCTGCGGAAAATTATGGAGACCATTGACCAACGTTTTTCTGCGCTGATTAAATGACGCCCGTATGATCTGAAACATCAGCTTTTCATCCTCCACCAATACCGGCGTCTTTTCATGCTTTGTCAGCCGGATAACTGCACTCCCCACGCTCGGGCGCGGCATAAAGCAATTTGGCGGCACATGCGCGATGATCTCCGGCTTTGCATAATACTGAACCGCGAGCGAAAGCGCGCCGTAATCCTTTGTTCCCGGTCCAACCTGCATCCGCTCGGCAACCTCTTTCTGCACCATGATCGTAATACTCTCAATCGGTACATGGCTTTCAAAAAGACCCATGATAATCGGGGTTGTAATATAATAAGGAAGATTCGCGACGACCTTGATCGGTCTGCCGCCGTTTCTTTCATTTGCAAGCTGATTCATATCAAGCTTTAAAACATCCTCATGAATGACCGTCACATTGTGATATGCGCCAAGCGTGTCGGCAAGGATCGGGATCAGATTTCTGTCAATCTCCACCGCCACAACCTCTCTTGCATTTTCACAAAGGTACTGTGTCATCGTACCGATCCCCGGTCCGATTTCCAGCACAAAATCGTCCTTTGTAATGCCCGAAGACTCGATGATCTTCTCAAGCACATGTGTATCGATCAAAAAATTCTGTCCGAATTTCTTTTGAAAGTTAAAATTATATTTCTGTAACACCGCAATGGTATTCTGCGGTATGCCAAGTGTCGCCATCTTATTCTCCGTTCACAGGGTATCTTATTTCACAAGCACTTCCTCGTACAATCTGTCCAAAAACTCCTCATACAGCGCGCGGAAGGTATCATGAAAAATCCGGGCAATCAAGGCATCGCCTTCCCCGGTTAGCTGTTCCTCCTCATAGAGCGCAAACGCGGTCTCATACAGCTTTGGATTTTTCTCATAAAACGCCTCCGTCAGACCGTCCTCAAACATAAAGCGTGCCTCCTGCGAAAGATTTTCCTTAAAATCCGCCTTGGAAATACAGCCGTTTTCCTCATAATCCGAGAGATAGATATGACCGTCCGCCGCCCTGACAAGTTGCGTAAAGCTGCTGCTCACATCGTCGTATGTGACCCGCACATAATGCTCTCTCCAGTAACTCTCAAAGGCTTCCCGATTAGGAAACTCCTCAAAAATCCCCATTGCTTCCTCCATATAAAAAGTTATCCTGTCGTTTTAAATCGTCAGTCAAAATCTTTGAAATTTCTGATTGAACCACTCCTACCGCGCGGCAGAAGGAGCGTCAGACAACTCAAGGTGTCAGTTATTTATGATCCGTTGTCCCTGCACCGCAAAGAAAATTCCTGTCAGCTTTATTATATACAAAAATAACAGACATGGCAAAGATTTTTTATCTCTCACAAGATACGAACAAATATTCGATTTTTTACTTGCCAAATACAAACATATGTGCTATTATATTTTCAGAACAAATGTTCTTTTCAAAAGCGAGGAGGTGCAACGATGAATCTTACACAGAATTTATCCCTGATGGAAAAGCTTGCGATCCTTACGGATGCAGCAAAGTATGACGTCGCCTGCACCTCCAGCGGCGCAGGGCGCAGGGGAGACGGCGTACACATGGGGAACTGTATTTCCGCCGGTATCTGTCATTCGTTTTCTGCAGACGGACGCTGTATTTCCCTGCTTAAGATTCTTTTTACAAACGAATGTATTTTCAACTGTGCCTACTGCCAGAATAACTGTAATTCTAACGTTCCGCGCGCCTCCTTTACACCGGACGAGGTCTGCACACTCACAATGGAGTTTTATCGCAGGAATTATATTGAAGGACTTTTTCTAAGCTCCGGCATCTTAAACAGCCCCGACTATACGATGGAGTTAATTTATCAGACGCTTTACAAGCTGCGCAGAGAGCATCATTTTAACGGATACATTCATGTCAAAGCAATTCCGGGCGCTGACCCTGCCCTGGTCGAAAAGGCAGGTTTCCTTGCGGATCGTATGAGCATTAATCTGGAACTGCCCACTGCGGATGGGCTAAAAAAGCTTGCTCCCTACAAATCCCGACGGACAATTTTAAAGCCGATGCGCCTGATCCAAAGCAGCATTGCCGCAAATAAGCATGAGATCGCTCTCTACCGTAGCGCACCGCAGTTCGTTCCTGCCGGACAGAGTACACAGATGATTATCGGGGCAACTCCTGAAAATGACTATCAGATTATGCGTGTGACCGAGTCTCTGTACCAAAACTTTGGTCTAAAGCGTGTTTTCTATTCTGCTTTTATCAATGTCAATGAGGATTCCAGCCTTCTGGTGCTGCCCGGCGGTCCGCCGCTGCTGCGTGAACACCGGCTGTATCAGGCAGACTGGCTTCTGCGCTATTATGATTTTAAGGTTGATGAGCTTTTGTCAGAAGAAAAGCCCGATTTTAATATCTATCTCGATCCAAAATGTGACTGGGCGCTCCGTCATCTGGATTATTTTCCGGTGGAGATCAACCGCGCGCCCTACCGCACGCTGCTCCGTGTGCCGGGTATCGGCTATAAATCGGCACAGCGCATTGTAAAGGCAAGGCGCAGCAGCGCTCTTGATTTTTCTGATCTGAAAAAAATCGGCGTTGTCTTAAAGCGGGCGCTTTATTTTATCACCTGCTCCGGTCGCATGATGTACCGCACAAAGCTGGACGAGGACTATATTTGCGCAAACCTGCTGTCTGACCGCACACAGATTCCGCGCGAGATACGAGAAAGCGGTTATCAGCAGCTTTCACTCTTTGACTGCGGCATATTGGAGCATACGGCTCTGCCCCAGTCTGATATTCTTGCCTCGGAGCATACCGCAATCTGCGGCTCCTAAGGGTTCTGATTTAAAAAACGATTTGAGAAAGGAGCAATCCCATGTATGTATTTATATGCGAGGATCATTTAGAAGGCATCTTGACAGGTGTCTACGATGCCTGCGCAAGCCGCCTTGGTCATCGAAATATCCGTCTTATGACAGGAGAACCTGATAATTTTCAACTTTTTTCAGAATACATCACGGTGACGCCATCCGCACAAAAAGCCGAAAAAGTTATCCGCACGATCACCGAGCGTTTTGGTATGCAGTTTTACGAATCAATTTATCAGGCAGCCATGTCCAGTGAGACACATACGGAACAAAAGCTCGATAAAGCAGACGCGATCTATCAAACGATCCTTCTTGCTCTCTCCTGCGGCGACGGTCAGCGGGTGCTCCTTTCGCTTGGAGAGCCATGCGTCTACCGTATTTTTGAGCTTTGCCGTGCAACAAATCGGGAAGCGCACAGGCATCTTGAATTTCTGCGTTTTTCCGAATTGGAAAACGGCGTCCTTTTTGCCGCTATCCATCCAAAGGATCATGTACTTCCCTATATTGCCGAGCATTTTACAGACCGACTTCCGTCTGAGAATTTTATGATTTATGATGAAACCCACCGGACAGTTGCCGTACACAAAGCATCTAAGCAATATGCGATTGTAGATGCCGCGGACCTTGATCCTGATAAAATAAAGCGGTATTCCGAGGATGAAACGGAATACCGCAGATTATGGCTTGCATTTTTTGATCATATTGCGATTGATTCGCGTAAGAATCCAAAGCTTCAGATGCAGCTTATGCCCAAGCGCTTTTGGTCAGATATGACGGAGGTTATGCGCTTCGCCCAAACAGGGTAAGCGCATTCTCCCATGTGACATGCTCTACTACTTCTCTCGTCACACCTTTCAGCTCTGCAATTTTATCGGCAACATAAGAAAGATACAAGGACTGATTGCGTGTTCCGCGATGCGGTTCAGGCGCCATGTACGGACAATCTGTTTCCAGCAATATACGCTCCAATGGAAGCTTTTCTACCGTCTCCTTTAGCTTCTTCGCGTTTTTAAAGGTGACAACACCCCCTACACCGATATAATAGCCAAGCTTTACAAATTCCTCTGCCAAATCCGGTGAATAGGAATAGCAGTGGATCACACCGCGCGCCCTGCCAGTTGGCTTCTGCTCCTTTAGAATACGCATCGTATCCTCTGCTGCATCCCGTGAATGGATAATAACAGGCAATCCGCATTCCTGTGCCAGTGCAAGCTGTCTCTGAAACCACTGGCGCTGCCTCTCCTGTATCACCGGGTCTTTCTCCCAATAATAATCAAGTCCAATCTCTCCCACTGCAACAACCTTTCGATCATCTGTCCTGCTTTGCAGCCATGAGAAGGTCTCCTCATTCAGGTCTGAAATTTCACTTGGATGCACACCAATTGCAGCATAAACATGTTCATACTTCCCCGCAAGCTCTAATGCCATTTTGCTTGATTCTATGGATGCCCCTACATTGATGATCTTGCCAATCCCTCCGGCAGTCATACTGCGAAGCAGCTCATCGCGATCATCCGCAAACGCACTGTCATCATAGTGTGCATGTGTCTCAAAAATCATTGCGCCTCTCCCTTCTCTTTCTTTTTTACTCTCTGTTTTTGTTTTTTGCGTAAATAACGAATCAAGATACCGACCAGCAGAAGAACAACGGCAATTCCCCCAACGGCAAGAGCGGAAACTGTTCCCTCTTTTTTACAGACAACTGCAACGTCTGCACCATAAGGAATTGTTACTGTCAGATAACTTCCATCCTCCTCAAATGATGTCTCTGCCCATGTTCCATTTTGCCTGATCAGCACCTGATAATTTTGCTCTGCCTTTGGCTTGATCAGATGTACCTCTACGGTATCATAGCTTTTTTTCCGCTCCCCGGTTAATTCCCACGCATAAGCGTATGCAGCCTCCCCAGACTGATCCGATAGCTTTGGCTTTTCTATTTCTCTTAACTCCAACTTCGTATTTTCATAAAATTGCGCCACGGCAAGCATCACAGGTCTTCCGTTCCCATTTTTCTCCTTACTTGCAACGCTTTCCTGCCACGGGATATATTCCGGTGTAATCGTAAGATTCCTGCAAATATTTGTCAGCTGCTTTTCTCCCGGCCATCTGATGTAACAGCCTTCCTTTTCCTCCAGCTTAGGAAAATCAGCCTCCGTAATACTTCCCCCATAGGGAATTTCCAATGTTGAGAGTAACTCGCCCTCCTCATTCTCAAAGGTAATCGTGATCCGGCGAAATCCCTCTGGAATATCCTCCTGCTCCATCAGGCTTTCATAGGAAACCTGTTCTGCGGCTTCCGCATAGCTGATGTTGTCAATTCCATGCAGCTCCGTGCTGACAAAACAGTTGTTCTCTGCCGTTCCCTCCTCTGCCAAAAATCCTGCAATACTTCCCTGACGCTCTCCATCACTTGCAATGTCGCAGATACTGATGCTTTCCTTTACGTTATAGCCCTTTCCGCAGATACCTCCGATATAATCACCGCCGGAAAGATTGCAAAGACTATAGCTTTTCTCAATCGACGCAGCGCTGTTTCCCGCGATGCCGCCCAGATAGCTGCCGGATTCAGAACAAACCTCGCCGTATCCCTCACAGTCATATACAAATCCGAGCTCCTGCAGCCCGATTGCACCGCCGGCGCAATTCTTTTTTGCAGTGACAGGACCATAATTGATGCAATGAATCATAACATCGTTTACTGTAGAGCGCAATGTAATGTTTAAAGTACCGGAAAAATCAAGATCAAATTCCGGGTCTGCGCGATATTCAATATTCATCGTTCCTGCAATACCGCCGACATTCAGATCTCCATAAATCTTTCCATAATTTTTACAGCCTGAGATCACACCGTCCATTTCCCCTGCTGTCTCGACTGATGAAATATCCGTAATCACCTTCTCCTTAGATGTCATCGCTTCTATATCGCTGCTCGCAGAAGCAGTAAGCTGATTCATCTGGTTGATGGCACTTTGCATATTCTGTGTGATCGATTGTACTCCATTATCGACTGTTACCGCCAGATTTTTTAAGTCCTCCGTTCTGCTGTTATTGCTGAGCTGGCTGGAAAGCTGATTGGTCAGCTCCGAAGCAGAAATATCCGTATGGTCATATCTGCTCTGCAAATTTCCAAGATTATCCTTGATCGTATTGAGATTATCCTGCAACTGCTGAACCTGCCCCTCGGTAAGCTCTCCGCCGTTTTCCTTTAGACCCTCCATATTACTCCATGCGTTTTTAATATTATCCACATAGCCCTGCGCCTGTGCATTGCTGTTGTCTATGGCTCCTGCGATTGATTGAAGATTACCCGAAATATTATTTACCGCACCCTGATACTGCGTATGCAGATCCTCAGTAAACCGCCTCACTTCTGACGAGGTCTGGCTCATGGCAGAGGAAATATTATTTAAGGTCCGATTCAGTCGGTTAATGTCATTTTTCGTCTGCTGAAGCTTATCCTCTAAATACTCAGATTCCACATAAGGCTCCGCCTGCCCTGCAATACCGCCGACATCCTTTCTCCCATAAACCTCCCCATAATTTGTACTGTCGAGCAGAACGCCGTTCTGGCTTCCCACAATTCCTCCGACATTATATCCGGTATGCTTATAACCGATCACCCCTTCATTGACACATCCCGTGATCAATCCGCCGGAATGCCCTGCGATTCCTCCCATATCATTGCGGTTGACAACGTGTCTTGTAAGATTAAATGCACTTACATCCATTCCTGCCAAATCAAGCGTCGGGTCCAACTCCTCAATATTGACACTGCTTGTACTCTTGCAATCCCCAAGCTTTCCGTCATTGATTCCCGCGATTCCTCCGGTATTGTTAGTTGCGAGAATCACTGCACTGGTACTGCTGGATAAAATCGTTCCTGTCTCTCTGTTTCGTCCGGCAATTCCTCCAACACCGTTAATTCCCGAAACAGCGCCGCTAAATGTACAATTTGTGATCGTTCCGTAGTTGACGCCCACAATTCCGCCGATATTTTCCTGGCTGCCAAGCGGGGCGATCGTTCCCTCAATATGAAGATCCTGCACAACGCCGCTCTCTCCGATATAACGGAAAAATCCAAAATCAGAGCCTTTTTCCTCAAGCTTCACATTGCGGATCGTATGACCATTTCCCTCGAATGTACCGTTAAATGACGCCACACCCGAAAAATTTACGCCAATCAGATCGAGGTCCTCGGCAAGACTGACTGTTTTTCCAATACTCCAGCTATCGTATTTACAATTTTCCATAAATGAAACAAAATCTTTCGTATCCCGGATCACTACGTCTGCCTTGGTTTCCCCGTCGGTTTCCCCGCCTTCCGCCTCGGTATGCGCCTGTTCCTTGGAAGGCTGCGCTCCATAGCACAGTTGTGCAAAGGAAGGCGTGATAAGCGCCGCACCGATGCATACTGCAAAAATTCCGCGCATCATCCTCTTTTTTGCCCTCATTCCTGTGTACCTCCATCTTCTTGTGTGATCTGCCCCTGACGTCCCGAAAGCACCGTATCTACAGATACCTTCATCTGTCCCTGGAATGCACCCTGCACATCCGCATCAATTTCTCCCTGTACATAACCGCGCACATGACCATTGATGCGCACACGCCCTGCTACTTCTCTCTGCGTCCTTGAAATATTCATGGTAAGCGCCGTCTTTTCGATGATCCAGTCTCCTGCCAGCAGAATCTGCGGCAGTACGAACAATACCAATATAATAGAAGTCAGTGTACCTCGTCCGAGTACCGTACCCATGGAAGAAACCGTGACGTCCGTTGAAATATTTCCAATTAAAAATCCCGCGCAGGTCATGATCGAGCCAGAGGTAAAGATTGTCGGAAACGCCTGATTCAGCGTCTCAACAATCGCTTTTTCAATCGGCATCTCTCGCTTAAGCTGCGTATAACGGCTGGTAATGACAATCGCATAATCAATCGTTGCTCCCATCTGGATCGCCGATACGATCAGATATGCAATAAAGTAAACTGCCTGTCCCTGCATTGCAGGAATCGTAAAGTTGATCCAGATGCTTCCCTGGATCGTGAGCACCAGCAGCACCGGAAGTCCGGCAGACTGAAAGGTAAAGAATAAAATAATCATGACAAACAGCGCTGTCACTACACTGATGATCAGGTTGTCTGTCGCAAAGGATGTCTCAAGGTCATGCGCACTGGTGGAATTTCCCGCCAGCAGTACATTTCCTTTCCCGTAGGCTTGCTCCGCAATGCCGCGGATCTCCTCCATCGCATCATAGGTTTCCTGCCCTTCTACCGGCTTTTCAATACTCAAAACAAAACGTGTGTAATTTTCTCCCTGAAGCTGAATCTGCGCGTCATGAAGCGTATCATAAAGCGTCGTCATCATTTCATCCATATCCTCATCCAGCGTGACATAGCCCTCCTGGTACTGGTCATAGAGAAAGAGTACCATATCAATCAGTGGGACGCCATATTCATCAATTCCCGTGACCACAGGACCATACTGCTTGGCATGATACGCGTATGCAGAATAAAATACCTGTACGACCTCCACGTCCAGATCTGTCAGCTCTGCAAACTGACGTGGCGTCAGCTTATCCGTCAGCACATAATCATCACCAATTTTCTGATTGGCAAGTCCAAGCGCCGATTTAACAAAGGGAAGCTTCTCAAGTTGACTTAATGTATGCTTTTCCTTCTCATAATCTCCTGACGGTACAAGGACGACGAGCTGGTTACTCTTTCCAAACACCGACTCAACCTTTTCTACCGCGATACGCGACTCGCTTTTCTTGCTGCCCTCCGCGGAATTAACATCAAACACATAATGACAGTTGCTGGAACCGACAAAAGCCGCGATGACAATCACAAGAAAAATCGGCGGTATGATATATTTTGTTTTTGCCGCAAATTTTCCCACAAACGTGATGTTCGGCACATAACACTTATGATGCGTCCGATCAATGCCTTTTGCAAAAATCAACAAAATCCCCGGCATCAAAAAAAATACAGAGATCAAACTGAATAAAATCGCTTTCACCAAAACGATACCCATATCAAAGCCCAGCCGAAACTGCATCAGCATCAGCGCGATCAATCCGGCAATCGTTGTAAGGGATGACGAGCTGATCTCAGGTATCGCCTTTGAAAGCGCTACCGTAACCGCCTCCTCGGAATCTAAGAGCACATGCTCCTCCATGAACCGATCGCAAAAAATAATGGCATAGTCGATCGCCAACGCCAACTGAAGGACAACGGCTATCGAATTTGTCACAAACGAAATCTCCCCAAACCAGTAATTCGTTCCCATATTTAAAATTGCAGCAACGCCAAAGGTCAGCAGCAGCACGGGAATTTCCAAATATGCCTTTGTTGAAACGAGCAACACAGCGATGATGACCACAACCGCCAGAACCAGAATGATTCCCATTTCCCGATTGAGCATCTCGGCGCTGTCCGCTACCGCGCCTACCGTCGTAGAAATATAAAGATCATAGTCCGCGAGCTCCTCTCTGATCCCACGGATCGCAGCAATACTTTCCGGGTCCTCATCCTCGCCCTCTACCGTGACATCGTAAAGTGCGTTACTGCCGATATAGTGATCCTTTGTATGGTCAAACGCAACCTCCTTTACGCCGTCGATCCGCGAAATCTTATCCGCAAGCTGCTCTGCTTCCGCATAGGTAATATTTGCCACCATTACACGCGCCGAGCCGTAGGTGACAAATTCATCTTCCATGATATTCAATCCCTTCCGCGTCTCTGTCTCCTCGGAAAGATAAGACGTAATATCCTGATTCACCTCTACCTTGTTGACGGAAAGCACACTGTAAATAATCGCAAAAACAAACAAAATCATGATTGCCTTTCGTTTATTCACAATAAAAGTGGCTACCGTAAGCCAGAAATTTCCCTTTTTCTTTTCTTCGTTTGTGTCCATCTGCATTCCTCTTTCATTTCTTAACATCGTGTTGATTTATTCTCTCGTTCTTATTATAATAAAAGAAATTTATTTCTCAATCACCACCTGTTTTTTATCTGTCTAATAATCAACATTTTTGCTTAAAGTGTCTATTAGTTAGAAAACTTTTAGAAAAGAGGATTTCCGCCATGACGACAATATCCGGCACCACCGGCACAGACAGACGCGTGCGGCGCACCAAACAGCTTTTGATGCATGCACTTTTCACCCTGATGAAAGAAAAAAGCTACAATGACATTACGGTAAAAGAGCTCTGTGAAGCGGCTGATATTAACCGCGGCACCTTCTATCTGCATTACAGGGATATTTATGACATGGTCGAACAGATTGAGCAGGATATGCTGTTTCAATTTGAAGCGCTGATTTCCGCACACGCCCCGACCTCTCCAAACGCAGCTCCCGATCTTTTGATCTCCGATATGTTCCGGTTTGCGGAGGAAAACCGCACGCTCTATACTGCCCTACTCGGCAAAAACGGAGACCTTTCTTTTCTGCGGAAGATCAAAGAGCTCTCACGCAGGAGGCTCATGGAATTATATGCAGACAAGCTTCCGGAAAAGGACCTGATACGTTTTGATTATTTTTACAGCTTTATTTCCTCCGGCTGTATCGGATTGATCGAGCACTGGCTGTTTTCCCCTGAGCCAAAGCCCGCAAAAGAGGTTGCAGCCCTTGCCACCGATATTATCACCGTCGGCATACGCTCTCTGCACTCGTAAGTATTCTGCAAAAATTTTATTTTTTTGTTTCCTTTTTAACAAAAATCATATATACTGATAGCAACCTGACAGATATTGTCCGTAGACGGTATCTAAAAAACAAATGATTTTAAAAAAGGAGTTACTCATGAATTTTGTAGGAACTGTCTGGGCATTGCTCCCGCCGATCATTGCGATTGCTCTCGCCCTTATAACAAAAGAAGTGTATTTATCTTTATTTGTCGGTATCTTAACCGGCTCTCTGCTCTACACCGGTTTTCGCCCCATCGAGACCGTGGAGACGATTTTCTCCGTTATGATGGAAAAATTGGGCGATCCGTGGAACATCGGTATTTTAATCTTTCTTGTATTTCTTGGCATGATCGTCGCCCTGATGACACGCGCAGGCGGTTCCGCCGCTTACGGTAAATGGGCAAATTCTAAAATCAAGACAAAATCAGGCGCTCTGCTCTCTACCTTTGGACTTGGAGCTATGATTTTCGTAGACGACTATTTCAACTGTCTGACCGTAGGAAATGTGATGCGCCCGGTAACAGACCGTCAGAAAATATCCCGCGCTAAGCTTGCCTATATCATTGACTCCACTGCTGCCCCCATCTGTATCATCGCGCCGATTTCCAGTTGGGCGGCTGCCGTGACAGGCTATACACAAGGCGATGGCTTCTCACTTTTCCTGCAGACCATCCCGTTTAACCTGTATGCATGGCTGACAATCCTTATGGTGGTATATCTTGGCGTCACAGGCTTCGATTATGGTCCAATGAAAAAATTTGAGGAGCAGGCGAAGGACGGCGATCTGTTTGGCGGCAAAAATGAATATGAAAATGTCCGACAGGATATTATCTCACCCAAAGGAAAGGTCATTGATCTTGTGCTCCCCGTGCTTTTTCTGATCGTCAGTTGTATTGTCTGCATGATCTATACCGGAGGCTTTTTTGAGGGTGAAAGCTTTATCAACGCCTTTGCAAACTGCAATGCCTCCATGGGACTGGTGCTCGGCTCATTTTTTACGCTGATATTTGTATTTCTGCTCTATCTCCCGCGCAAGGTCATTTCCTTCCAAGATTTTGCAGAATGCATCCCGCAGGGCTTTAAAATGATGGTTTCCGCTATTCTGATTCTTGTTCTCGCATGGACGCTAGGCGGCTTTTGCAGTACAAAGCTGGAGGCGGGCGCCTTTGTGTATCAGGCGCTGCACGGCAGCTCGGTTGCTGGAGCAATATTTCCTGCCGTTTTATTCCTGATCGGCACAGGACTTGCATTTGCCACCGGGACCTCATGGGGAACCTTCGGCATTTTGATCCCGATCGTGATCGAGGTGTTCCCACCCAACGCAAACCTGCTTGTTATCTCGATTGCCGCCGTCCTTGCCGGCTCCGTCTGCGGCGACCATATTTCGCCGATCTCAGACACCACGATCATGGCATCCGCAGGCGCGCAGTGCAATCATGTAAACCATGTAGCAACACAGCTTCCGTATGCTCTGACAGTTGCGGGCTGCTGCTTTATCTCCTATATCATTGCAGGAATTACGGAAAACGTAATTTTCACTCTGCTCTGCGGCGTTACGCTCCTGTTTCTCGTACTGACGCTTCTGCGCAGGTTCAGTGCCCGAAAACAAAACGAAACACGCGCATAGATGCCATTTTCATATAGAAATATTAACAGCAGGAGCAGTCTCTGCCCCTCCTGCGGAAACACTGCCTAACGCTGCCTCACTCGATCCCATACCGGAATCCGCGATAGACTCTGCGGCTGTTATTTCAGCCGCGGCTTCCGCCGCTGCCTCCGTCTCTATCTGCTGCGCCTGCTCAAGCAGCGCAAGCTCCTGCATTGCAGCAGCTTCCATACTAAGGTCAAATACCGCGCCGTTACAGGAAGCTCCGCTGCTAATCTCTCCGTTCCGCTCCATCATTCCTTTGATATATCTCATATCCGCTTCCTGAATCCGACTTTGCTCCTGACTGCGATGCATCTGCTCCTTTTGTACGAGCGCCTTCTTTTTTCTCTTTTGCTCTGCGACCCGCTGCAACTGTTCGATTGTAAGCTTGCTCTTTAATTCCCGCTCCTTTTGCGCCGTCCGCCTTTTGATTTCATTTTGGAGCTCCTGTTTCTGCGTGCCATTTTCCCGTTCTCTGGCTCTGCGCTCCTGCTCCTCCTCGCGCAGATTACGCACCTTTAGCTGCGCACAACGCACCATTCTCCTCGCATGTGCCAGCGCATATTCAATCTCTTTTTTATCATATTGACCGCTCCCCGCCTGTCTTTGCAGCACAGCAAGTCTGCGCTTTGCGCTCGTCACAACTCCGGCAGCATTCTGCGCGCGCTTTGCACGCATCAACTGCGCCGATATTTCACGGTGATTATAATTTAACGGCTTCTTTGCTTTTCGCTCCGCCTTGCGCATCAACATCGACTCGTAAGGATTTTTTGCTTTTTTTATTGTGACCGTGCCTGTCATCATTGCCGCACGACCGATATTTCCGGGTTCCGTCGTCGTCATGCCCATCGTCTTTTCCTCCTTGAAAAACCTTTTTGATTCCGTTCCTATATTTGATACATCGGACGGGACATGAACATTGTTTAGTGCTTTGACAATTTGGAACAAAAAAACAACAAACAGTACGCTTCGTGCGATAGTTTTAGGTGCAACAAAATATCTCCTGCCTATCTACTGCTGCGCCATGCATTCTCCAAAACAACGAGCGACACGCTTCGCGAGCCGCTCTTATGTCAAATCAAAATATCCCCCGCATGGCGGAGTATCTCAACATCCTTTCGGATAAGCTCTTTTTGATCCTCGATCTTCCTATCAAGCTTTCCATCGAACATACTTCCCAAACGATTGATCGCAACAAACATCGAAGATCCAAGAAAAGTAATCGCTATCTGACCGTCAATATCTTCTTCAAACCGCATAATAAGTTCCAATAGCTTTGGCGTCAAAATATAAAATGCATTGTGCTCATCTGTGGCAAAAACCTCAAATCTGCTGTTAAACACCTCATTTTCTGTCAAAATCTTATGCTTCTCCGTCCATCCTTTTATGCTCGATATAAATTTTTTCTCAAAAATCTGCACATAACCGTGACTCTCCTTACTCCGGTCAAAATCAGTAAACTGTATGATCTGCCCCTCAAAAATGGTCTCTACCCGCCTGTTCTTACCTGCTCCCGCCAAATACTTTGTCACAACATCGCAATAGCGGAAAGAAAATCCGTGATAACAGCCGGTGAGCATATCCTCGCTGCTGAAGTAACACCTATCACCACAGGATACAACTGCAGCATTGCGTACTTCATCATAGGTCATCCCTCCTCTTAGCTGATAACCGAGATTTTCAAATAACCCCATTTCACCGATCACAGACAGTACATATTTATTTTTAAATTCCTGGTTAAATTTCTCATATGCGCGGTGCACGATCAGTCGATAAAAAATTCCAAAAAATATCCCTGTCACAATGAAAGAACCAATGATCATACAAATCACATTCATCCACATAGGATCATCCGCACCGATTCGATGCCGTTCTTCTCCCCAAAAAAAATACCAGCCAGATTGATAAAACATCACCACATACATGACAACAGACATAACTATAACCACAAT